>CAACWI010000145.1_pt1 | contig 50608 bp, 47 predicted proteins | sample 2275591 | NCBI WGS metagenome assembly CAACWI01 (sample SAMEA5312452, study PRJEB27640) | indoor metagenome | biome: indoor environment; feature: uncontrolled; material: polymer tiles stone | place: Germany | collected 2014-07-07
TTAGAATGGCACTGTCTGATTTTTCAGGAATTACAGATATCTCGGTTGATTTTGAAGAAAGACAGGCAAAAGTTATCCATCAGGAAAATCCTGACCAGCTCCTGCAAGCTATTGACAAACTAAGCCTAGAATCACAGATTATTAGTAGTGAGATAGTAGAAGGTCCTATAAATTCGAAAACAAACCAAATTGTTCAACGATTTATCTTAGGGCAAGTTTTGATTATCAATTTGTCATTTTTTGTGATTGAAGAACTCGCAGGCTATTTTTTTCATTCTTTAGGACTTTCAGCTGATGGTTTAGACATGTTAGCTGACAGTTTAGTTTATTTTATGGCTTTGATGGCAGTTGCCCAATCAGTATCTCGGAAGAAATTAGTTTCTGCCATTGCTGGTTATTTACAGTTGGTCTTAGCTTTGATTGGTTTTGGTCAAGTCATTTTTAGAGTCATTAATCACCAATATCTGCCAAATGGGATTGGAATGATGACCGTCGCTTTCATGGCCTTAGCTGCCAATATCGTCTCCCTTTATCTAATTTCTAAAGCTGATCAAAAGGAAGTTCATATGAAGGCGACACAAATTTTTACATCCAATGATATCTTAATTAATGTAGGCTTGATAGTCAGCAGTTTCTTAGTTAGCTGGACCAAATCGCCTATTCCTGATTTGTTAATTGGCTGCTTGATTTTTATCTTCGTCTTAAAAGGTTCATTAAAAATTATTGCACTTTCAAAATAAAGTAGAAAAAGAGTTTAACAATGCATCAACAAAATCGTCCATCTTTAGTTATGTCTGGTTTAGTTTTAGGAACAATGGCAGTAGGCAATCTGTTATCCAATTATCTTCCAATCATAAAATTACCTTTTACAGCCCTTGCTTTATTCTTATATTTTCTCTTAATAAAGGGGATCATTACCAATAAAGAGCAAGCTCTAAAGGAAATCCAATCTCCTTTGGTTTCCTCAGTATTTCCGACCTTTTTTATGGTTGGTATGCTCTTTTCATCATTAGCCATTCAATTAGGTTTGAAAGTGATTGGACTGCCATTTTGGTGGTTGTTTGTTATTGGTAATTTGGTTTTAATCACTTATTACTGCCTCAACTTTGTCATCAAATTTTCTTGGGAGAATGTCTATCCTTCTTGGACAGTCTTATTTGTTGGGATAGCAATGTCGACTTTTACAGCACCAGCAAGCCAGGCTTTTCTATTCGGGAAAATTGTCTTTTGGATTTGTTTGGTCATTACCTTCTTGCTATTTCCCATCCTCTATATAAAAACCTATAAAATTGGCTTGCCAGAAGCAGTTAAACCTAACATTTCAACCATATGTGCACCACTTAGCCTTTTGTTGGCAGGTTATCTATCAAGTTTTCAAACGCCACAAGAAGCTATGGTTATCTTCTTATTGGTAACCTCACAGGCCATGTATTTCTTTGTTCTTGTGCAATTGCCAAAACTCTTACGTCGTCCCTTTAATCCAGGTTTTTCGGCCTTCACCTTCCCTTATGTCATTAGTGCTACATCTCTTCGTATGGCCAGTATTTTTTTACATTGGGGAAAGATGCTCAGTATCTTAATTAGTGCTGAAATTGTGATTGCGACCCTATTAGTTTCTTATGTCTTGGTGACCTACTTAGCTTATTTATACAAAAAAGAAGTCGACTAAAAGTCGGCTTCTTTTCTTAATATGCTTTTTTGTTAGAATTAACGAGCTACACGACGACGAGCAGCTTTTTTACGATTTTCTTCAACAAAAGCTTCTTTTTCTTCTTCAGGTTCGATAATTGTTTTCTTAACAGCAAATACAGCGCTAGCAACAGTTAAAGCAGTTGCAACTACACCAGTTGCTAGACCTTTAGCAAATTGATAATTTTTAGACATAGCGATTCTCCATTTCTATAAACAGATAACTATTTCGTTCCTGTTCTTATGTTATAATATATGGTAACGGAAAACACAAGAAATATCAAGGAAAAGACGTTTCTTTGACTATAATTTTAAAAGAAAGAACGACATGAAAAAGAAGAATAAAATAATTGTTGTTTTAGGTCCAACAGCTGTTGGAAAGACAGCATTAGGAATTAAATTAGCACAAAAATACAATGGCGAAATTATTTCTGGAGACAGCCAACAAGTCTATCGACAACTAGATATAGGAACTGCTAAAGCTAGTCCAGAAGAAATGGCAGCTGTTCCACATCATTTGACTGATATCAAAGATGTCACCGAGACTTATTCAGCCTTTGATTTTGTATCTGATGCAAAACAAGCAATTGTGACTATTCAGTGCAAGAAAAAATTACCAATCATTGTTGGTGGAACTGGCTTGTATATACAAAGCTTAATTGAAGGTTACCATTTAGGTGGACAAGTTAATCAAACCGATCTATTAAACTACAGAGCGGAATTAGACCTCTTAACTGACGAAGAACTTTATCAGCTACTTGCAGAAAAGGAAATTATTATTGATCAGTTAAATCGTCGCAGAGCGATTCGGGCCTTAGAATTAGAAAAATTTGCTGATGAGATGGAAAACCAAGACTTTCCCTATGATGTTCTCTTGGTGGGATTAGATGATGACCGCTCTATTATTTATGATCGGATTAATCACCGAGTTGATCAAATGGTCGAACTTGGTCTATTAGAAGAAGCAAAATGGTTATTTGATAATCATCCAGAAGTTCAAGCGTGTCGAGGGATAGGCTATAAAGAACTTTTTCCTTATTTTCGAGGGGAGATGTCGTTAGAGGATAGCTTGGTAAAATTAAAACAAAATACAAGACGATTTGCTAAACGTCAATTAACCTGGTTTAGGAATCGGATGCAGGTCACTTTTTTCCATATTAGTGATCATGATTATCCCAATAATGTTTTTAAATTTGTTGAACAATTTCTAGAAAAATAATGGATTTTTACAAGGCTGAGCTTCGAGATTTACATCAGAATTATGGTATAATAAAGCTTACGGAATTTGGAGGCTAAGCTTATGGCAATGACAGAAACAAAAGTAGAAAAAGAACGGGTTATCCTTCTAGGGGTAGCTTTACAAACCAGTGAAAACTTTGACATGTCGATGAAAGAGCTAGCCAGTTTAGCAGAAACGGCTGGTGCCGAAGTTGTTAATACTTATACTCAGAATAGAGAAAAGTATGATAGTAAGACTTTTATTGGCTCTGGTAAATTGGCCGAGCTGAAAGAGATTGTTGAAGCAGAAGACATCGACACAGTTATTGTGAATAACCGTTTAACTGCACGTCAGAATTCTAATTTAGAAGCTGAACTAGAGGTTAAAGTAATTGACAGAATGCAATTAATCCTGGACATCTTTGCCATGCGCGCAAGAAGTCATGAAGGGAAATTGCAAGTTCATTTAGCTCAACTCAAGTATATGTTGCCACGTTTGGTGGGACAAGGAATTATGCTAAGTCGCCAAGCCGGTGGTATTGGCAGTCGAGGACCTGGTGAAAGTCAATTAGAATTGAATCGTAGGTCAATCCGTAATCAAATTACAGATATTGAGAAGCAACTAGCAGTTGTTGAGAAAAATCGTCAAACCATTAGAGATAAACGGATTGGTTCAGAAACCTTTAAAATTGGCTTGATTGGTTATACCAATGCTGGTAAATCAACAATTATGAATGTTTTGACCGATGATGGCCAATATGAGGCAAATGAACTTTTTGCAACCTTGGATGCCACAACAAAACAAATTTACTTACAAAATCAATTTCAAGTTACTTTAACAGACACAGTTGGCTTTATTCAAGATCTTCCAACAGAATTGGTTGCTGCTTTCAAATCAACATTAGAGGAAAGTCGACATGTCGACTTGCTCCTACATGTTATAGATGCTAGTGACCCTGATCATACTGAGCATGAGAAGGTCGTCTTAGATATCTTGAAAGATTTGGATATGTTATCTATTCCTAGATTGGCCATTTATAATAAGATGGACATTGCGGATGGATTGACTGCGACAGCTTTTCCCAATGTTCGCTTATCAGCGCGTGACAAAGGTAGTCGCCAAATGTTAAGAAATTTGATCATCGATCAAATCAGAGATAGTTTTGAACCATTTTCAATAAAAGTTCATCAAGACAAGGCCTACAAACTGTATGCATTGAATAAAGTAGCTCTTTTAGATAATTACACTTTTGATCAAGAAGTTGAGGACATTTCGGGCTTTATTGCCAGCAAAAATAAATGGAGATTAGACGATTTATATGACTGATTATATTTCATTAGCACTTATGTATGGCGGTTTTACGACTCTAGACAAACCTTATTTAGAAAATGTATTAGAACATTTACCAGCAACTGAAAAATTAGCTTTTATTACACCCCCACCGAGTGTTATTAATGCTTATTTTGCTGAAATTTATCAGAAACAATCACCACAAGAGGCTACTGATTATTACTTTCAAATGTCACAGGCATTAGATTTGATGACTGAACAACCGAGTTTTGATGAACGAAAACCATTTATTCGTTTAAATCTCTCAGGCAAATCATTCGGCTATGCTTATATCACGTCTGAAAATGAAGAATCATTGATATTTGGTGAGACTGAATACCCATTGAATACGGACTTATTATTTGAAATTGCCCAAATTTTCCCCCATTATCAAGTATTTGTGATGGCTAATCAGATTCATATGGCCAAATTAAACTGGGGTGATAAGGAAATTGAAGATATCACACCGGCTGGCGTAATGCTCAGTAAAGTTTTCAAACTTTCAAAGCAAGTGATTAGTATTAGTGGTTATAATCAAGAAGAAGTACTATCTCTTGCTGAACATTATCAGGGACAATACTATTATCAATATAAAGAGCGTGAATTTAAGCTTTTTATTCATTTAGACAAATAGAAAGAATAGACCGAATGGAATTACAATTTTTAGGAACAGGAGCAGGCCAACCGGCCAAGCAACGCAATGTTTCTAGTTTAGTTTTAAAGTTATTAGATGAAATCAATCAAATATGGATGTTTGATTGTGGTGAAGGAACACAAAGACAAATTTTAGAAACGACAATTAAACCCCGCAAAATAGAAAAAATATTTATTACTCACTTACATGGAGATCACATTTTCGGTTTACCTGGTTTTTTATCAAGCCGAGCATTTCAAGCAAGTGATGAACAAACAGATATTGATATTTATGGACCGGTTGGCATCAAAAACTATGTTCAAACATCTTTAAAATTGTCAGGATCACGCCTACCATATCAAATCAATTTTCATGAGTTTGATGAATCATCACTCGGCAAAATTTTGGAAACAGATAAATTTATTGTCTATGCTGAGAAGTTAGCTCATACTATCTTTTGTATGGGGTATCGGGTCGTTCAAAAAGATTTAGAAGGGACATTAGATGCAGAAAGATTAAAAGCAGCTGGCGTCAATTTTGGACCTCTATTTGGTAAAATAAAAAGTGGCCAAGATATTGTTTTAGAAGATGGCCGAACTATTTATGCAAAAGACTATATTTCGGCACCAAAACCAGGAAAGATAATTACCATTATTGGTGATACTCGGAAAACACCAGCTTCAGAAAGACTTGCTAAAAATGCCGATGTTTTAGTTCATGAGTCAACTTATGGCAAAGGTGATGAAAAGATCGCTCGCAATCATGGTCATTCAACCAACATGCAGGCTGCGCAAGTTGCCAAAAATGCCGGTGTTGAAAAATTACTCTTAAACCATGTCTCGGCTCGCTTTTTAAGTAGAGATTGCCGACAAATGGAAAAAGATGCGGCAAGTATTTTTGAGAATGTTAAAATCGTCAAAGATTTAGAGGAAGTTACAATTTAATGGCAGGAAGAAAAATAGTAATTACAGGTGCATCAGGTGGCTTAGCAGAAGCGATTATCAAACAATTGCCAACTGACGATTTTTTGATTTTACTTGGCCGTGATAAAGCTAAACTTGAGAAAATGTACCAAAAGAGAAGTAACAAGATGTGTTATGCCTTAAATATTAGTCACCATCAGGAAATTGAAACCATTGTTGAATCCATTACACAAGAATTTGGCCAAATTGATGTCTTAATTAATAATGCCGGCTATGGCGCCTTTAAATTGTACGATCAGTTTAACAGTCAAGAAGTAGAGGATATGTTTAAGGTTAATACCTTTGCTTCCATGCATTTTGCCCGTCTTTTCGGACAAAAAATGGCTGCGCGTGGTAAGGGGCACATTATCAATGTCATCTCAATTGCAGGTCTAGTCTCAACAAGTAAATCGAGTGTTTACTCCGCGACCAAATTTGCCATGATTGGTTTTACAGATGCTCTTCGGTTAGAATTAGCTGACCGTGGTGTCCATGTTACTAGTATTAACCCAGGACCAATCAGAACAAAGTTCTTCGAAGTTGCCGATCCGGATGGAAATTATCTTAAATCTGTAGATCAGATTGCTTTGGAAGCAGACCATGTAGCTAATAAAGTTGTTACTTGTATTGGTACGAATAAACGTGAGATTAATCTGCCTCTCTTATTAGCATTTACAGCAAAATGGTATGCTCTTTTCCCAAGATTTTCAGATTTTCTCGCAAGAAAGGTTTTTAATTTTAAATGATAAGAGCCAAATATGATTGGATTATAAATGAAAAGAAGCCAGATGATGGCTTCTTTAAACTAGCAAAGAAAAAAAGTCTTAGTCAAGACATATGTCGGCTCCTTTATGATAGAGGAATTGATGATGAAAAAAAATTAGACCATTTTCTTCGGGCCGACCTTTCTGACTTAAACGATCCCTATTTATTAAATGATATGGACAAAGCGGTGAACAGAATTCGGACCGCCATTGAAAACTTTGAACAGATTTTGGTTTATGGAGATTATGATGCTGATGGGATGACATCGGCATCCATCATGAAAGAAACACTTGAAATGATGGGAGCTGAGGCTTTAATCTACCTCCCCAACCGTTTTACAGATGGTTATGGTCCAAATGAAAGCGTCTATAAGTATTTCATTGAGCAAAACCAAGTTAGTTTAATTATTACAGTTGATAATGGGGTTGCGGGTCACGAGGCCATTGCTTACGCGCAAGCAGCAGGTGTTGATGTGATTGTCACGGACCATCACTCTCTACCTGATCAATTACCACAAGCTTACGCAGTTATTCACCCAGAACATCCAGAAGCTGACTATCAGTTTAAAAAATTAGCCGGCTGTGGCGTTGCTTTTAAACTGGCCTGCGCCCTGCTAGAAACAGTTCCAACTGAATTTCTGGATTTAGTGGCTATTGGTACTATTGCGGATATGGTTTCCTTAACGGATGAAAATCGCGTTTTAGTAAAGAATGGCTTGAAAGTCCTAAAAATGAGTGAACGGCAAGGTTTACAAGAATTAATGACTATTTCAGGAGTTGATTTAGACGCTATTGATGAGGATACTGTTGGTTTTAAAATTGCCCCGCAATTAAATGCTCTAGGTCGCTTAGATGATCCTAATCCAGCAATTGAACTCTTGACTGGATTTGATGATGAAGAAGCCCATGACATTGCCCTCATGATTAATGAAAAAAACGAAGAGCGTAAAAGCTTGGTTCAAACTATTTATAATGAAGCTGTTGAGATGGTTGACTTAAGTAAACCAGTTCAAGTTCTGGCTAAGGCCGGCTGGCATCCTGGTGTACTTGGGATTGTTGCTGGGAGAATTCTTGAAGAAATCAGTCAAACAGTTATCGTCTTGAATATTGAAAATGGGGTTGCTAAAGGCTCTGCTCGCTCAATAGAGGCTATTAATATATTTGATGCCTTAAATCATCAACGAGAATTGATGACTGCTTTTGGTGGTCACAGTGGTGCAGCTGGGATGACCTTACCAGCTGAAAATATTCAAGCTTTATCAGATTCCATAACTGATTACGTTGTCTCTGAAAAGATTGATACAAGTCAAAAAAATAGTTTAAAAATTGATAGTTGGTTAGATCTTGATCACTTGAGTTTGGAATTCTTGAAAGAATTGAATATCTTAGCTCCATTTGGCATGGACAATAAAAAACCTGTTTTTGCTCTCAAAGATTTCACAGTTGTTCAAGCACGGACTATGGGTGCTGATCAAAGTCACTTGAAGCTCCGGATAAAAAATGGTTCAGTTGAAACTGATGTTGTTGCCTTTAATCAAGGACAATATCATTTAGAATATAGTCAACTGGCTGATTTAGAATTGGCCGTGACTTTGACAGTTAATTCTTGGAATGGAAACACCAGTCTTCAGCTTATGTTAGTCGATGCCAGGGCTACCAAAAGTCCGCAATTATTTGATTTCAGGGCTAGAAATATGACTTTGCCGAATGATATTTCAGATATCATGGTGGAAAATGATGGTCAGGAAGTAGCTATTATTGATTTGCCAGAGGATTTGGAGGCTTTGCGCCAGCAATTCCAAAAGAGACATTTTGAAGCTATTTACTTCAAAAATAATATTGATAAGCCTTATTATCTTTCCGGTTCTGGTAGTAAGGATCAGTTTGCAAGATTATATAAAACGATTTACCAATTTCCGGAATTTGATGTTCGTTTTAAATTAAGTCAGTTAAGTGATTACTTGAAAATTGAAAAATATCTTTTAGTTAAAATGATTCAAATTTTTAATGAATTAGGTTTTGTTGCAATTGATAATGGTTTAATGACGGTTAATAAGGATGCATCAAAACGTGACATCGCGGATAGTAAAACTTATCAAGAATTACAAAAACTAGTTAAGTATCAAGAGCTAATGTCACTTGGAACACCGCAAGAAATTTATGATTTTTTGGTTAATGAAGATTAAATAGGCAATGGTTTTCTGAGATTTGAATTGACAAAAAACTCCTGTCTCCTTTAATTTACGAAAGTTCCATTTAATGGTATAATAAAGAGTATTTTATTGTTGGCTAAGACCACTAGAAAGATTTAAAATTAATTATGGAATTAACAAAATTTATTGCATCAATTGAAAACTATCCTAAAGAAGGTATTACCTTCCGTGACATTTCACCTTTAATGGCTGATGGTAAAGCATATAGCTATGCAATTCGTGAGATTGCTCAATATGCGTGTGATAAAGATATTGATATGATTGTCGGACCTGAAGCGCGTGGCTTTATCATCGGTTGCCCTGTGGCAGTTGAACTAGGTATTGGTTTTGCTCCAGTACGTAAACCAGGTAAATTACCACGTGAAGTTGTTTCTTCTGACTATGAAAAAGAATATGGTTTAGATACTTTAACAATGCATTCAGATGCTATTAAACCTGGTCAACGTGTTCTTATCGTAGATGATTTATTAGCGACTGGAGGTACAGTTAAAGCAACTATCGACATGATTCAACAATTAGGTGGAGTAGTTGCAGGTTGTGCATTCCTAATTGAATTAGATGGCTTAAACGGTCGTGACGCTTTAGGCGATATCGACTATAAAGTCTTGATGAATTTCCCAGGTTAATTTACTTAACCATTGAAAAAACTGATAGAAACTATGGCTATTGCTATAGCATAATAGAGGTATTATGAGTTTTTTAGAAAATTATAAGTCAGGTAACTTGGTTCTTCCAAGTGCCTTACTTTTTCATTTTAATGATATTTTTTCAGATACTAATGATTATTTGGTATGGCAGTTCTATTTTCTTCAAAATACGACTAAAATGGATGATTTAGCTCCTAGTCAAATTGCCAATGCTATTGGCAAAACTGTAGCTGAGGTTAACAAATCTATCTCCAATTTAACCAATCAAGAATTGTTAAATATGAAAACAATTAAGATTGCTGATGAGATTGAGATTTTATTCGATGCAAGTCCTGCTTTAGAGAAATTAGATCAATTACTAAGTGTCCAAGAGACTGGTGAACAGACTAAAAACAATCCAAATCAATTCAAATTACTTGTTGATGATTTTGAGAGAGAGTTGGGTCGCTTTTTAAGTCCTTTTGAACTTGAAGATTTAGAAAAATCGGTTAATGAAGATCAGACTGATCCAGCATTAATTAGAGAAGCTTTGAAAGAAGCTGTTTTTAATGGTAAAACCAATTGGAAATACATTCAAGCTATCCTACGTAATTGGCGTAAAGAAGGTATTACTAATTTACATCAAGTTGAAGAGAAGAAAAGAGCCAGAGATGATATAAACGGGTCAAATGTTGTTGTTCCAGAAGATTTTTTATCCGCTATGAACCTTTGGAGTGATCAATGAGAATTGGTAAAGCACGACTAAAACAAGTTCTTGCTATCATTGCGGAGATGTTTCCAGAAGCAAAAGGAGAACTTAATTGGGAGACACCCTTCCAATTACTTGTTGCCGTCATTTTATCTGCACAAACAACAGATAAAGCAGTTAATAAAATAACACCACTTTTGTGGGCTAAATATCCTGAAATTGAAGATTTAGCTTCAGCAAATTTGAGTGATGTTGAAAATTGCCTTCGAACAATTGGCTTGTATAAGAATAAAGCACGAAATATTATTAAAACTGCCCATGAAATCCTAGATAAGTTTGATGGACAGGTCCCTAAAAGTCACCTTGAGTTAGAAACTCTACCTGGTGTCGGACGAAAAACTGCAAATGTTGTCTTAGGTGAAATCTATGGTATTCCATCAATTGCAGTTGATACCCATGTTGCTCGCGTTTCAAAACGACTAAATATTTCAGCTTCAGATGCTGACGTGACACAGATTGAAAAAGATTTAATGGCTAAGATTCCTAAAAGAGATTGGGTTGTAACCCATCATCGTCTAATCTTTTTTGGACGCTATCATTGTCTAGCTAAAAATCCCAAATGTGAGATTTGTCCCTTGACATCCTATTGTGTCTATTACAAAGAAAACAAAAAAGCTTAAAATTAAGCTTTTTTTATTTTTCACTTATAGATTGAAAAAATATTCTCGAATGGTATAATTAATATAATTCTAATCAGAATAATAACTTCATTGGATTTTTTTGAAAATTCTAATGTAATATATTGAGGAATAATGATGTCATTTGGGAAAAAATTGATTCGTTTGTTGACCTTACTATTAATTACTGTGGTAAATGGGAATTTATTGACATTAACGTTTTTACCGATAAGTAATGGAAATTCACTACCAATCTTTAATCAAATCATTGGATTGATTCTCTTATCAATTACTGTTATAGTAATGATTTACTTAGCAAAAAAATGGGAGTTTCCAGTTATTGCACACTGGCCTTGGAGTGCAAAGGAATTTCTAATTGTGCTATTAGGAGTTGCTAGTATGTACATAATTGCTCAAATCTCAGCGCAGATTTTGTTATTATACAAGATTACAAGTAGTGAAAACGGAAATTTATTACTAGCTTTATTCTCTCATTTTAATTTTATTATAAAATTTGCCTTTGGCTCATTATTAATCCCATGTATCGAAGAGACAATTTTTCGCGTGGGCATAATTGGTTATCTTTTTAAAGGCAAACCCCTTCTAGGTTTACTGATTAGTTCACTAGTTTTCGGTTTAATGCATGAGCCTCGACTTAGTTTAGTTTTACTCTTCTATTCTTCCATGGGGATGATTTTAGGTTTAGTTTACTTAAAAGCTAAACGATTAGATATTAGTATTGCTGTCCATGGTCTACATAATTTCATCTTTATGCTTTTATAAATTCACTTGGTTCGGAATAATAAGTTATCCTATTATTCTTTTTTGCTATTTTTGTTATAATGGATAGGTATTAAGAGTAGAAAGTATGAGTAATTATGGAATATTTATCACAACGTTTGCGCGTTGTTGCAAATTATATCCCAAAGGGGAGTAAATTATTGGATGTGGGGAGTGACCACGCTTACTTGCCTATTTATCTTGCGGAAAGAGGCTTAATCTCATCAGCTATTGCTGGTGAGGTGGTTAAAGGTCCCTTTGAATCAGCCCAAAAGAATGTCAGTCAACATTTATTAGCTGATAAAATTGAAGTTAGATTGGCTAATGGTTTAGGAGCTTTTGATGAAAGTGACCATGTTACTGCAATTTCGATCTGTGGAATGGGTGGCCGGTTAATAGCTGAAATTCTTGAAGCAGGAAAAGAAAAATTAGACAGTGTTGATGTTTTGGTTTTACAACCTAACAATCGTGAGGATGATTTAAGACGTTGGCTGTCTCAAAATGGATTTGTCATTTCTGGTGAAACAATCATGACAGAGAATGATAAATTTTATGAAATCATTCTGGCCAAGCATGGCCGTCGTGAATTATCACAATTGGAAACGCGTTTTGGACCGCTTTTAGGTCCTGAAAAGTCGCCTGTTTTTAAAGCCAAATGGCTGAGAGAATTCGAGAAGTTGGCCTATGCCTACTCTTGCGTTCCAGAGGACAATCTGGAAGATCGCTCTGCTATTTTCCAAAAAATGGAGTTGATTAAGGGGATGATTAAGGATGAAAATTAGAGATATTGTTAATCGTTATGAAGCATTTTGTCCTCAAGATTTGTCGATACCTGGAGATATTGTTGGTTTACAAATTGGTAGTTTAGATAATGATGTTTCAGCAGTAATGGTTACGTTGGATGTTCGTGAAGAGACTGTTAAGGAAGCTATCGCCAATGATGTTGACTTAATCATTACTAAGCATGCACCAATTTTTAAAGGGGTTAAGGATTTAATTTCTTCTCCGCAGAGGGACATTCTTTTGGATTTGGTCAAGCATGACATTTCTGTCTATGTTAGTCACACTAATATCGATGTTTTGGATGGTGGACTTAATGATTGGTTCTGTGAAATGCTCGACATTAAAGAGGCTCAATATTTGTCTGAAACTAGAGATGGATCCGGGATTGGACGCATTGGTTCAGTTGATAAACAACCATTAGAAAGTTTTGCGCAAACTGTTAAGCAAGCTTTTAATCTTGAAACAGTCCGCTTAGTAAGATATGGTCAAGTCAATCCGATGATTTCGAGAGTTGCCATTTGTGGTGGTAGTGGTGACGACTTTTATACAGATGCTTTGGTTAAGGGAGCAGATGTTTATATAACTGGTGATATCTATTATCATACGGCTCAAGAAATGTTGACGGATGGACTTTTAGCAATTGATCCAGGACATCATATTGAAGTCATATTTATTGAGAAAATAAGTCAATTACTTGAACAATGGAATCAAGAAGCAGGTTGGGATATTATCGTCCGTCCGAGTATGTCTTCAACCAATCCATTTAATTACCTATAGAATTGGAGTTCGTTATGAATTGGATTGCTAATCAGGACCTTGTCTTTTTAGCCTTTTTAGCAGGGCTATTTACCTGGTCTTGTACAATTGTTGGAGCAGCTATTGTTTTTTTCTTTAGAACGATTAGCCGTCGCTTACTTGACAGTATGATGGGATTTGCAGCAGGTGTTATGATTGCTGCCTCATTTTGGTCTTTGTTAGCTCCGTCTATTGAGTTCGCTAAATCATTATATGGTGGACTTGCTTGGTTCCCAGCTGCGGCAGGCTTCTTACTTGGTGGTTTCTTTTTGAGGGGAATAGATGCTCTGGTACCTCACTTGCATTTAGACAAAGAAGTGTCTGAAATGGAAGGGATTCAAACTGGTAAAAAATTATCAAAAACAGCACTTTTATTTTTAGCTATTACGATTCATAATATACCTGAAGGTTTAGCTGTGGGTGTTACCTTCGGAGCTCTGGCACATGGTGATTTTTCAAAAGCTGCTTTGTTAGGTGCAATTAGTTTAGCTCTTGGGATTGGGATTCAAAATATTCCAGAAGGTGCCGCCTTGTCTATTCCAATTCGTGCCGATGGTAAATCAAGGGCTAAAGCTTTTTACTGGGGCTCAATGTCAGCAATTGTTGAACCAATTGGCGCGGTTATTGGGGCGGCACTTGTTCTCAAGATGTTGCCAATTCTTCCATATGCATTGTCTTTTGCTGCTGGTGCAATGATTTTCGTAGTTGTCGAAGAGTTAATTCCGGAATCACAAACCAATGGTAATACAGATATTGCAACCCTTGGCTTAATGATTGGATTTGTGATTATGATGGTATTAGATGTAGCATTGGGGTAAAGAGATGAATGAAAAGAAACAAGTAGCAATTGTTGGTGCTGGTATAGTTGGCTCAACTGCAGCTTATTATTTAAGTAAGGAAAAAAATATAGCCGTAACGATTTTTGATTTTGGCCAGGGACAGGCAACCAAAGCAGCAGCAGGGATAATTAGTCCTTGGTTCTCTAAACGAAGAAACAAAGCTTGGTATCATTTGGCTAAATCGGGCGCGGCTTTTTATCAAACCTTGGTTACTGATTTAGAAAAGGAAAATATCGACACTAGCTTTTATCAAAAAAATGGTGTTTTTCTATTGAAGAATAAAGAAGAAAAACTAAATGACTTATTAGAACTAGCACAATCAAGAAAAGCTGATGCACCTTTAATAGGTGATTTATCACTTCTTTCAAAAGAGCAAGCTAATAGTAAATTTCCAGAATTGGAAGGTTTTAATCAACTGTTATTTGCTTCAGGAGGTGCTCGAGTTGATGGTGCAAAATTATGCCAATCTTTAATTGAAGCATCGGGTATTGAAGTGATTTCAAAAAAGGTAAAGATAAGCAGTCAAGGGAAACAATATTTGATTGATGATCAGCTATTCGATGAGGTCATCTTAGCTTGTGGAGCTTGGTTGGGACAAATATTAGTACCTTTAGGTTACCAAGTTGATATTAGAGCTCAAAAAGGTCAATTGCTTGACTATCATTTCGATGGTCTGGCTAGTGAGAATTTTCCCGTTGTCATGCCTGAAGGTGAGATAGATGTCATTCCCTTTCCTAATGGAAAAATTTCAGTTGGAGCTAGTCATGAAAATGATAAAGGCTATGACCTATCAGCTGATGATAAAGTACTAAGTCACTTAGAAGAATCAGCTATCACTTTTTATCCAAATCTGAAAAATGCTTCAAAGAAAACTGTTAGAATAGGAACAAGAGCTTACAGTAGTGACTTTCTCCCATTCTTTGGAAAAATTCCTAAGAAAAAAAGATTATTTGCGGCAAGCGGTCTAGGCTCATCAGGTTTAACCGTTGGACCATTGATTGGAAAAGAACTAGCAAATTTAGTTAAAAATCAGGAAACATTTTTAAACCTTGAACAGTATCCAATTGATTCATATATCCGTTTAAGTGACAGTCTACAAAAAAAATGATAGAATAATATAGATTTATACAAATATAATATAGAGGAGTTTCTGAATGAAAGGTATTATACTAGCAGGTGGTTCTGGAACACGTTTGTATCCATTAACCCGTGCAGCATCAAAACAATTGATGCCAATTTATGACAAACCAATGATTTACTATCCACTTTCTACACTTATGTTGGCTGGAATCAAGGATATCTTAATTATTTCAACACCTCAAGATCTTCCACGTTTTGAAGAATTACTTGGAAGTGGTTCGGAATTTGGTATTAATTTATCTTATGCTGAACAACCAAGTCCTGATGGGTTGGCACAAGCTTTCATTATTGGTGAAGAATTCATTGGTGATGATAATGTGGCATTAATTTTGGGTGATAATATCTATCATGGAAATGGCTTAACAAAAATGCTTCAAAAAGCTGCATCAAAAGAAAAAGGTGCAACAGTCTTTGGTTATCAAGTAAAAGATCCGGAGCGCTTTGGTGTCGTTGAATTTGATGAACAAATGAATGCCATTTCAATTGAAGAAAAACCTGAACAACCTAAATCAAATTTCGCCGTTACAGGTTTGTATTTCTATGATAATGATGTCGTTGAAATTGCAAAAAATATTAAACCAAGTCCTCGTGGTGAACTTGAAATTACTGATGTTAACAAAGCTTATTTGGAACGTGGTGATTTATCAGTAGAACTCATGGGTCGTGGTTTTGCATGGCTAGACACTGGTACACACGAAAGTCTTTTAGAAGCTGCGCAATATATTGAAACTGTTCAACGTTTACAAAATGCACAAGTTGCTAACCTCGAAGAGATTGCATACCGTATGGGTTACATCACCAAAGAGCAAGTATTTCAATCAGCTCAATCATTGAAGAAAAATGAATACGGACAATATTTACTTAGATTAATTGGAGAAGCATAATGTCAGAAACTTTTTTTGAAAAGGCACTTGCTGCTAAGCCAATCGAAGCCATTCCTGGGCTAATCGAATTTGATATTCCAGTCCATGGTGATAATCGTGGTTGGTTTAAAGAAAACTTTCAAAAGGAAAAAATGCTTCCTTTAGGATTTCCAGAAAGCTTTTTTGATGAAGGAAAATTACAAAATAATGTTAGCTTTTCTCGCAAACATGTTTTACGTGGACTGCATGCTGAACCTTGGGATAAATATATTTCCGTAGCTGATGATGGAAAAGTTCTTGGCTCTTGGGTTGACCTTCGTGAAGGTGAAAGTTTTGGTAATGTTTACCAGACTGTTATTGATGCTTCAAAAGGAATTTTTGTACCACGTGGTGTCGCCAATGGTTTCCAAGTATTATCTGACAAAGTATCTTATAGTTATCTTGTCAATGATTATTGGGCTTTGGATTTAAAACCGAAATATGCTTTTGTTAACTACGCTGATCCTACCTTAGGAATTAAATGGGAAAATTTAGACCAAGCAGAAGTTTCAGACGCAGACAAAAATCATCCAATGCTTAAGGATGTAACACCATTAAAAGCAACAGATTTATAAAAATTGAATTAAGGAAAAATCATGTCAGATTATAAAAATATTATTGTAACAGGTGGAGCTGGGTTTATCGGTTCTAACTTTGTTCACTACGTTTATAACAACCATCCAGATGTACATGTTACTGTTTTGGATAAATTAACTTATGCTGGGAACCGTGCTAACCTTGAAGAAATCTTGGGTGATCGTGTTGAGTTGGTTGTTGGGGATATCGCTGACGCAGAATTAGTTGATCAATTAGCAGTAAAAGCGGATGCTATTGTTCACTATGCAGCTGAAAGCCACAACGATAATTCACTAAAGGATCCAAGCCCATTTATCCATACAAACTTTATTGGTACCTACACATTGTTAGAAGCTGCACGCAAGCACAATATTCGCTTCCACCATGTATCAACTGATGAAGTTTATGGTGACCTTCCATTACGTGAAGATTTACCAGGACATGGCGAAGGCGAAGGCGAAAAATTTACTGCTGAAACAAAGTATAATCCTTCATCACCATATTCTTCAACAAAAGCTGCGTCAGATTTGATTGTTAAAGCTTGGGTTCGTTCATTTGGCGTTCAAGCAACAATCTCTAATTGTTCAAATAATTATGGCCCATACCAACATATTGAGAAATTTATTCCTCGTCAAATCACTAATATTCTATCGGGTATTAAACCAAAATTATATGGTGAAGGTAAAAATGTTCGTGACTGGATCCATACAAACGACCACTCTACTGGTGTTTGGGCAATTCTCACCAAAGGTCAAATTGGTGAAACTTACCTAATTGGTGCAGATGGTGAGAAAAACAATAAAGAAGTTTTAGAATTAATACTTGAAAAAATGGGTCAACCTAAAGATGGATATGATCACGTAACTGACCGAGCAGGACATGACTTACGTTATGCTATTGACTCAAGCAAGCTTCGGGATGAACTTGGTTGGGTTCCGGAATTTACTAATTTTGAATCTGGTTTAGAAGAAACAATCAATTGGTATAAAGAACATGAAGACTGGTGGAAAGCTGACAAAGAAGCAGTTGAAGCAAACTATGCAAAAACACAAGAAATCATTAAATAAAAAAAGAGCCTAGGCTCTTTTTTATCAATTATTTTCCAAATAAACCTTTAACTTGATCTAAGACTCCACTGATTCCTTCTGAATCATCTAATAAGCCTTTTGCTTGGTCAAAATATGATCCAAGTTCATCTTTATGTTCAGTAATGAAATCTTTTGCACCAGCTAAATCTTTGTTAGCAATTAGTTCTTTAACTTGTTCAAATAGTTCTTGTGCTTGCATGGTTTTACCTCTAACATTTATTTTCTTAATTTAACCATAGGAATGCTTTTTTTGCAAATATTTTAATCTTCAAAAACGCAGACAGATTCGGGTACATAAAAATCTTTGCTCATCAATTCTAGATGACCAGTATGTAGATTGCGTTTATAGACAGTTGCATTATCTGACTCTTGATGTGGGATAATCAAGTAGTTTTGATTTTTTGTCAAAATAAAATCTCGAGGCGTATCCCCGTAACTTGGAACAATTTCCAATAAATCTAGTTGGGCATCTTTTCTGATTGAATAGACCGCAATAGAGTTATGGCCACGGTTACTAGCGTATAAATTTTTTCCATCCGCACTAATTCGAATAGCTGCTGTTGCATTAAAATCAATATAGTCAGTTGGCAAGGTCGATAAACTCTGTAATTTTTCGAATTGACCCAATCCATTATAAATTAGGACCTCGATTCTTGCATTCAGTTCACCTAGTAAATAGGCAATTTTTTCTTTAGGATGAAAAACAAGATGACGAGCGCCAGCTCCTGGTGTTGCTTGATAATTCGCAATTTGCTTTAATTTGTAATCACTAGTAATGTCATATGTTGTGACTGAGTCTGTTCCTAAGTCACAAGTCACCAAATATTTGTCTGGCGTTATTCCAACGTAGTGGGCGTGAGCTGATTTCTGATTAGGATGAGGACCAGAGCCTTGTAATTGGACCAAATCTATAAGGGTCAAACCACCATCCTCGTTAATTTTATATAAGGTAATTTGGCCTTTATGATAGTTAGCTGCGTAAACTAGTTGACGGTCTTCATCAATTGTTAGGTGGCATAATGAGCCATCTTTAAGAAGAACATCGTTTCTCTTTTGGCCATTGCTGTTTAAGGCAACTAAACCACCCATGTCATTTACTTTAGTGATGGCATAAAAATTTCCAGCTACTGATTTAGTTAGATATGTAGGATTTTGTAACTTAGCAAATAATTTTATAACTGAAAGTTGACCAGTTTTTTGATTAAATTGTGTCTGATAAATACCTTCAGATTTTCCTCTTGTATAGGTTCCAAAATATAGTGAAGTGTTCATTAGTTTTCCTCCAAGTTTAAATGAATTATAGCATATATTTGTGAAATGCTACAGTTTGAGGACATGAAAAGTTTCTTTTCAAAGTCTTAAAACTTTTTTAAAAAGATGATTTAAAAGCTCGAGAGTAAAAAAACTGTAATTTATTACACTTGAAAGTTAGTTTTAAAAAGATATTTTTGAAAAAGAAAATGATTGATAGCAATATTTCATCAGATTGGTATAATAGATACAGATAGAAAAGGAAGGCAATTATGATGCAATTAGCAACAATTTGTTATATTGATAATGGAGACTCATTATTACTATTACACCGAAATAAAAAAGAGAATGATATTCATGAAGGGAAATGGATTTCTGTGGGTGGTAAACTTGAATCTGGCGAGAGTCCTGATGAATGTGCTATTCGTGAGATATTTGAAGAAACACATCTAACTGTTAAAGAGATGGACTTTAAGGGTGTGATTACTTTTCCTGAATTTACACCTGGTCTTGATTGGTATACTTACGTTTTTAAAGTGACGGACTTTGAAGGACAATTGATTTCAGACGAAGAATCTCGAGAAGGAACTTTAGAATGGGTTCCTTATGATGAAGTCTTAAAGAAACCGACTTGGGAAGGTGATTATGAAATCTTCAAATGGATTTTAGAAGATCGTCCATTCTTTTCAGCTAAATTTACTTATGATAAATCAAATCAATTAATTGATCAATCTGTACACTTCTATGAAAAATAATAAGGAGTATGTAATAATAAATGAATAAAAAAAATGATTCACAGCTCTCAGAAACTTGGTTTTATAAATGGGTTTTAAATAATCAAGCATTAAGCATTATGCTTGTAGTTTTAGTATTTTTATTAACGATTCTAGTGTTTACCAAAGTTTCCTTTCTTTTTAGACCTATTTTTTCCTTTTTAACTATTTTGATGTTACCTTTAGTAATTTCTACTATCTTATATTATCTGACAAAACCGTCAGTAGATTTAATTGAAAATTTAGGACCAAATCGAACAACATCTATTTTTATTGTTTTTGGTTTAATTATTTGTATCTTAATTTGGGCATTTTCAGGGTTGATTCCAATGATTAGCAATCAAATGACTACTTTCCTTAAAGATTTACCCAAGTATGTCGGAACTGTTAATCAAGAAGCTAATAAATTCTTAGAAAACAAATGGTTGGTCAGCTATCAAGCAGAACTTCAAGATATGCTTACAAATATTACTAACAAAGCTTTAGATTACGCTCAAACTTTTTCGAAACATGCGATTGATTGGGCCGGGAATTTCGCAGGTGCAATTGCTCGGATTACCATCTCAATCATCATCTCTCCATTTATTCTCTTTTATTTCCTGAGGGATAGTGGAAAAATGAAGGATGGAATTGTAGAAACTTTACCTACTCGACTAAGAAAACCAATTGCGCGTGTATTGGGGGACATAAACAAACAATTATCTGGCTACGTGCAAGGACAAGTGACCGTCGCTATTATTGTTGGTATTATGTTTAGTATCATGTTTAGTATTGTTGGGCTCAAGTACTCAGTTACCTTTGGTATTGTGGCAGGATTCTTAAATATGGTTCCTTACCTCGGTTCATTTTTAGCGATGATTCCTGTTGTCATAATGTCCTTGGTTCAAGGTCCCCTCATGTTGGTAAAAGTATTGATTGTCTTTACTATTGAACAAACAATTGAGGGACGTTTCGTAACGCCTTTAGTTTTAGGGAATAAGCTGAGCATCCATCCGATTACAATTATGTTCTTATTACTGACAGCAGGTGCCATGTTCGGTGTCTGGGGTGTCTTCTTAGTCATTCCAATTTATGCCTCTGTTAAAGTCGTTGTCAAAGAATTATTTGATTGGTATAAAGGTGTAAGTAGCCTTTACGTGGATAAAAAAATTATTGTTGAGGAGAAACGTGACCATGCAGAATAGTGAAAAAATGATTGCTTCTCTAGATCAACAAGATTTAGCACATGCAGAGAAGTATTTTGAACGTGCATTAAAGAGTGATTCTGATGAAACACTTCTAGCTTTAGGTGAATACTTAGAGAGTATCGGATTTCTTCCCCATGCCAAACGCATTTACTTACAACTAAAAGACCAATATCCTGAATTAAATCTTAATTTGGCACAGATCGTAGCTGAAGATAACTTGGTTGAAGAAGCATTTTTATATTTAGATGCCATTGATGAAGACAGTCCCTATTATGTCAATGCCTTACTTGTTATGGCTGACTTATATGATATGGAAGGTTTGACTGATGTCGCACGCGAAAAACTTGTTGAAGCTAGTCAATTGAATCCAGATCCTTTAATTATTTTTGGTTTGGCTGAAATTGAATTAGATTTGGAACATTTTGATCAAGCTATAGCTCTTTATGCTAAACTTGATAATCGTCAAATCCTTGAAGATACAGGTGTTTCTACTTATCAACGTATTGGTCGAGCTTATGCTAGCTTGGGCAAGTTTGAAGCAGCTATTGAATTTCTTGAGAAAACAGTTGAGATTGAATATGAAGATGAGAGCCTTTATGAATTAGCAACTCTTTTATATGATCAAGGTGAATACCAAAAAGCCAATTTATATTTCAAACAATTGGAGACCATGAATCCTGATTTCCCAGGTTATGAGTACGTGTATGCCCAGAGTTTACATACCGAGCATAAAACGGACCAAGCACTTCGTTTGACTCAGCAAGCTCTCAGAAAAAATCAATTCGATCCACAATTATTATTGTTAGCATCGCAATTTGCTTTTGAATCTCATGATATAAGCAGTGCTGAATCTTATCTTTTAAAGGCTAAGGAAATTAGTGTGGATGATGATGAAGTTTTAATGAGACTGTCAAATTTATACATCGATGCGCAGCGATTCGCAGATGTCATCAATTTAAAATTAGAAGAATCAGATAACGTTTTAAGTAAATGGAACTTAGCTAAGGGCTACCAAGGATTAGATCGTGAAGAGGAAGCATTTGAAATCTATCAAGAATTAGAAAATGATTTAAAAGATAATCCAGAATTTCTCTCTGATTATGTCTTAATTCTCCGTGAATTTGGAAATGGTCAAAAAGCAAGACAAATGGCTGAAAGCTACTTGAAACTTGTACCTGATGATATCAATATGTTAAATTTTTTAAATGATTCTTGGTAAGTTCTAAGCGGTTGCAAATAAACGTTGAAAATAACATGAAAATATTCACAAATAAATTGTAAGTTTTTTACTATTTCAAATGCTATAATTATCTTATCGTATGATTAAGGAGATATTATAATGACAGATTCAAAAGAATTATATGGGGCTGACTTAGTAGTTGATAGCCTTATTAACCATGATGTAAAATATGTTTTTGGGATTCCAGGCGCAAAAATTGATAAAGTTTTTGATACTTTAGAAGACAAGGGTCCGCAATTAATTGTGTCACGTCATGAGCAAAATGCGACTTTCATGGCACAAGGTATTGGACGTATCACTGGACAACCAGGTGTTGTTATTGCAACCTCAGGGCCTGGTATTTCAAATTTGGCTACTGGATTAGTAACTGCAACAGCCGAAGGAGATCCTGTTTTAGCTATTGGTGGACAAGTTAAACGTAGTGATTTACTTAAACGTTCTCACCAATCAATGAAGAACGTTGCTATGCTTGAACCAATTACTAAATATTCAGTTGAAGTACAAGATGCTAATACGCTTTCTGAAACAATTGCTAATGCTTATCGCTTAGCCAAGTCAGGTAAGCCTGGAGCAAGTTTTATCTCAATTCCACAAGATGTGACTGACAGTCCAGTATCTGTTAAAGCAATTAAACCACTTACTGCACCTAAGTTAGGGTCTGCTTCAGTTGAGGATATTAACTATCTTGCACAAGCAATCCGCAATGCTGTATTACCAGTCCTATTATTAGGTAATGGTGCATCTGATGCCAAGGTCACAGCTTCAATCCGTCGTTTATTAGAATCTGTCAAAATTCCTGTTGTTGAAACTTTCCAAGGTGCTGGAATTGTTTCGCGTGAACTTGAAGAAGAAACATTCTTTGGCCGTGTTGGTTTGTTTAGAAATCAACCAGGTGATATGCTTCTTAAGAAATCAGACCTTGTCATTGCCATTGGTTATGACCCAATTGAATATGAAGCTCGCAACTGGAATGCAGAAGTCTCAGCACGCACTATCGTAATAGATGTAGCACAAGCCGAAATTGATACTTATTTCCAACCTGAACGTGAGTTAATTGGGAACATTTCTGATACTATTGATTTGTTATTACCTGCTGTCAATGGTTATACTTTACCAGAAGGATCAGTTGAGTATCTACAAAACCTTAAGAAGAACATGGCTGGTGATATCAAATTTGAACGTGATTCAAAAGACGGTCTAGTTCATCCACTTGATGTCATTGACATTTTACAAGAACAAACAAAAGATGACATGACGGTAACTGTTGACGTTGGTAGTCACTATATCTGGATGGCTCGTTACTTTAAATCATATGAAGCCCGTCATTTACTCTTCTCAAATGGTATGCAAACTCTTGGTGTTGCATTACCATGGGCAATTTCAGCAGCACTAGTCCGTCCACACAAAACAGTTATTTCAGTTTCAGGTGATGGTGGCTTCCTCTTCTCTGCACAAGAGCTAGAAGTAGCTGTTCGCTTGAACCTTCCAATTGTTCACATCATTTGGAACGACGGTCGCTACAATATGGTTGAGTTCCAAGAGGAAATGAAATATGGTCGATCTTCAGGTGTACAACTTGGTGATGTTGACTTCGTTAAATATGCAGAAGCATTCGGAGCGAAAGGTTACCGTGCAGATAGTGCAGAAGCATTTAAAGATATTTTGGCCAAAGCTATCGCAGAATCAATTAACGGTCCAGTATTGATTGATATTCCAATTGATTACAAAGATAACGTAAAACTTGGCGAAACTATTTTACCTGACGAATTTTATTAAGAAGGTGGACAAATGACAGAAAATAGAACTCTTTTTCAACATAATACACTAGCATCATTAATGGCTGGTCTCTATCATGGGACTATGTCCATTTTTGATTTGCTTGAAAAAGGTAATCTTGGTATTGGTACTGTAGATGGTATAGATGGAGAACTGATTATTCTTGATGGCAAAGCTTATCAAGCTATTGGAACTGGTGAAAAAGCTGAGGTTATTTCTCTTAATGGTACAGAAACTGTTCCGTATGCAGCTATTATTAATCATCATAATGATATTAATTTTGATATTACAAAATCAATAAGTGATAGTGAATTAAAAGAAATGATGGAAGCTAAGTTTATCAGTGCCAATCTATTTCAGTCGATAAAAATCCATGGTCAATTTGATCAAATGCATGTCAGAATGATTCCTAAGTCACCAATTGGAAAAAGTTTTGCAGAAATAGCTAGTAACCAACCTGAATTTATTGAAGAAAATATTTCAGGTAGCTTGGTTGGTTTCTGGACACCAGAACTTTTTCACGGTGTGAGTGTGGCGGGCTATCATCTACATTTCCTATCAGATGACCTGAAATTTGGTGGGCATGTAATGGACTTTCAAATGGCTAAGGGGCAAGTTGAAATTGGATATGCTGAACATTTATTGCAAGACTTTCCAAGTCAAAATGAAGCTTTTCAAAAAGCTAAATTTGACGTTGAAGCCTTAAAAGAAGATATCAGAAAATCAGAGTAGATAAAAAGGTCCAGTGGACCTTTTTTGTGGAATTAATACCTCACCACATAAGAAAAGTAAAATAGATAATATACTAAAATAAAAACTGAACCTCGGTTCAGTTTTTATTTTAGTTTCATTGCTTCAATTTTATCTTTGATTGGAGTTACACGAAGCGTTTTCTGTCCGGTATAGGTTACAAAACCTGGTTTAGCACCAGAAGGTTTATGTAATTTCTTAGCTTCAATCATATCAACTTGAACCAGATTTGATAGGCGTCCTTTTGAATAGAAAGCAGCTAATTCAGCAGCATCAGTTTTCACTTCGTCACTAGGATTAAGATTATCTTTGATAATAACATGACTACCTGGAATGTCTTTGGCATGGAACCATAGTTCGCCTTTTCTTGCCATTTTGAAAGTCAATTCTTCATTTTGGAGATTATTTCGTCCGACCATAATAATCGTTTTGCCATCAGTAGCCAGATATTGCTCAGGTTTTTTTCGTTTATGTCGTTTATCAGTAGCTCGACGTTTCATAAAGCCTGCTTCAACTAGCTCCTCACGAATATCGGCAATTTCATCAATCGACGCTTGAGACAGATTATAGTCAACACTTTCGAAATAAGCAATGCTCTGCTTAGTCTCTTCAATCAAGTTGCTCAAGTGTTTGACTGCCTCTTTTAGTTTTTGATATTTTTTGAAATATCGCTGTGCATTTTGATTAGGGGTTAAGGCAAGGTCTAAAGCAATATCGATAGGTTCACCTGTATAATAATTATCTAAGGTAACACTTGTTTTGTTATTCGGAACAAGCGCCAAATAAGTAGTTAAAAGCTCACCTTTTTGTCTAAATTCTTCAGCATTCTCTGTTGCCACCAATTCAGCTTCTTGCTTGGCCAGTTTTTTAATATTCTTCTCAAGCTCAATTTGAACACGATGTAAGAGGTCGCTAGCTTGCTGAGAAATACGATCTTTTTCTGCCTTATCTTGATAAAAGTAATCAAGTAATTCAGATAATCTATTAAATTCGCCAGCTTGGGAATCAGAAAAAGGAATTGCAGAAAATGATTTTTCAGTCAGCGTCGGAAGGACTGGAGTATTGAAAAATGCTCTAAATTGATCTAATTTGTTTGATTGCAGCTGATCCGAAAGGTTGCTTGCTGTATCTCTTCCTAAACCTTGGAAGAGTTTTTGTAAAGATTTTGGTGCCAAATCCTCTGTTTGTAAGATTTCAAATAATTCTAAATCAGAAATAGTAAAGGGATTCTTTGAACCCGTTTTAGGAGGGTGAATATAAGCAGAGCCCGGTAGAATAGTTCTGTAAGAATTTTGTGAAAAACCAACATGCTTTATTGACTCTATAATTTTCTTTTCAGCACGATCAATGAGAATGATATTGCTGTGTTTACCCATTATTTCAACCATTAGAGTGGCTTGAATGGCATCACCAATCTCATTTTTATTTGAAACACGGATTTCAAGAATCCGGTCATTATCATCTTGTTCAATGCTTTCGATAACTGCACCTTGTAAGTATTTACGCATAATCATGGTAAAGGTGTTTGGCGTTTGTGGATTTTGGAAGTCACTTTGAGTAACTTGAATTCGTCCAAAAACAGGATGGGCTGAAATTAATAATTTATAGTTTTGTCGATGGTTTCTGATAGTGAGAACAAGCTCGCTCTGAAAAGGTTGGTTAACCTTTTGAATGCGACCATTTACCAAGACCTCTTGTAGTTCCAGTGTTAAGTGATGTAAGAAAAAGCCGTCAAAAGACATGGTTTCTCCTTTCTGTTTTCTAATCTCTTAATTATAACACAAGTTGATGGTGGAAAATAATAATATGGAAGACTTGCAATTTTCTGAATTTAAGATATAATGTAAAAAAATACATGAGGAGAAGTTGAGATGACAAACACAATGATAAACTTAAATTGGCAAAGCTGGCATAGGTAAAGTTGTGTTTATGGATTGGCATAGATACGGCTTTTAGAGGTACTCTAAAATACTATCTGTGCGCGAGTCTTGACTATCAAAAAAGCGCTTAGTAGATTATACTTTGCGCTTTTTTTATTTATTATTGAAAGGACATTTATGAAAAATAAAAGTTTAATTGCAACATTATTGTTAATCACACTCCTAGTTTGTAGTGCTTTGCTATTTGAAAAACCGAAAGGACCAAATCTATTCTTGGATAAAAAGGTTGTACGCGTTGGGATTCTTCAATTAATCACACATGAAGCATTGGATCAAATTGAAAAAGGGATTGAGGATGAATTAGGGAAATCAGATGGTTCAAAAGTGAAAATCGAGATTAAATTGATGAATGCTCAGGGTGATCAAAGTAAGATTCAGACCATGAGTCATCAATTGGCTGATGGTGGCAGTGATATTTTGGTCGGAATTGCTACGCCTGCAGCCCAGGGCTTGGCTGCAGCCACTAAGGATGTTCCGGTTGTTATGTCTGCCATCTCTGATCCGGTTGGCGCCAAATTAGTTACAAATCTCAAACAGCCTGAGGGGAATGTAACAGGTTTGTCTAATAAGGTACCCGTTAAGCAAACAGTCGACTTAATCAGAGAATTAACACCAAGTGTGAAGACTATCGGTATCCTTTATGCTAGCAACGAAGATAATTCGATTTCTCAAGTCAAAGAGTTCCAAGCCTCAGCAGAATCTAAAGGCTATACAATTAAGACCTACTCAGTCCCTTCAACGAATGAAGTCTCATCAACCATGTCTGCTATATCAGGAAAAGTCGATGCCTTGTTTATTCCTCAGGATAATACAATTGCATCAGCCTTCGCTACAGTTATATCGACAGCTAACAATGCTGGCCTACCAGTCTACTCTAGTGTGGATACAATGGTTAAGGATGGTAGCCTTGCTTCAATTTCCCAAAGCCAATATCAATTAGGTGTAGAAACTGCAAAACAAGTTAAGGCACTGATTTCAGGTAAGAAAGTGTCGCAAGTACCAGTTAAGATTGTCGACACTGGAAAACCAGTTCTAAATTTACAAGCCGCAAAAAGTCTGGGCATAACCGTGCCTGACCAGTTAAAGAAAACATCAGACATTCTGGTTAAAGAATAGAAAGGATAAGATATGATTATTTCATCAGTTTCACAGGGCCTTTTATGGGGTATCCTTGGTTTAGGGATTTATCTGACTTTTCGGATTCTAAATTTTCCTGACATGACAACAGAGGGCTCTTTTCCTTTGGGAGGAGCAGTCGCTGTAACCATGATGAATCAGGGACACAATCCATTCTTGGCAGCTTTTTTAGGGATGTTTGCCGGTGCATTAGCAGGATTGGTAACTGGACTTTTATATACAAAAGGTAAAATCCCAACTATTCTAGCCGGAATCTTGGTTATGACCTCTTGTAATTCAATTATGTTAATGGTTATGAAACGGGCTAATCTTGGTCTGCATAATTTGAAAAGATTGCAAGATTATTTCCCTTTTCGACCAGATATCAATATCTTATTAATGGGATTACTGGCAGTGGTTTTAGTTATTTCAGTTTTAATTTATTTTCTATATACTGATTTGGGACAAGCCTATATAGCTACTGGTGATAATCGAGATATGGCAAAGAGCTTTGGGATTAATACTGATCGGATGGAAGTAATGGGCTTAGTTGTTTCGAATGGGCTAATTGGTCTATCTGGTGCCTTAGTTAGTCAACAAGATGGCTATGCCGATGTTTCAAAGGGAATAGGCGTGATAGTTATTGGATTAGCAAGTATCATTGTTGGTGAGGTTCTCTATTCAACTGGACTAACTTTACTTGAACGTCTAATTGCTATTGTAGTTGGTTCGATTTTATATCAATTTCTAATATCCGCAGTAATTATTTTAGGATTTAATACTAATTATTTAAAATTATTTAGTGCTATCGTTTTAGCCATTTGCTTAATGGTTCCTGTTCTTCGTCAAAAATTGTTTAGAAATGTGAGGTTGAGTAGATGACAGATAAGATAATTGAATTAATTGATGCCAGCCTTACCATTAATAATGGTTTTGATGAGACGAAAACAATTCTGGATAATGTTAATTTAACCATTCGTCAAGGTGATTTTATTACTATTCTTGGTGGAAATGGTGCAGGGAAATCAACCTTGTTTAATGTTATTGCTGGTACTCTTTTCTTAAGTAAGGGACAAATTAGGATATTGGGACAGGATGTTACACACATGGGAGCAGAAAAAAGAGCTGTTTACCTAGCACGTGTTTTTCAGGATCCCAAAATGGGAACTGCACCAAGGATGACTGTCGCAGAGAATCTCTTGATTGCTGAAAAAAGAGGTCAAAAAAGACAATTGACTAAACGGACCTTGGCTCATCGCAATCAAGATTATCTAAGCTTATTAGCTAAAACTGGTAATGGCCTTGAAAAGCATTTAGAGACGCCTATAGGCCTCTTATCTGGCGGCCAAAGACAAGCTCTAAGTCTATTGATGGCAACCATAAAGCGTCCGGATTTGCTATTGCTTGACGAACATACTGCAGCCTTGGATCCCAAGACAAGTAAATCCTTAATGAATCTAACCAATCAGTTTGTTAATCAAGCTCAACTAACAGCCCTAATGATCACCCATCATATGGAAGATGCATTAACCTTTGGAAATCGTTTGATTGTTATGAAAGATGGTAAAATCATTCAAGATTTAGACCAAACATTAAAGGCACAGATGACCATCTCTGATTATTATCAGCTTTTTGAATAAAAATAAAGCTAAGTTCAAATAGAACTTGGCTTTTTTATCTGAAAGTATGAATTGATTTTCATGAATCTTTAGCATTTTTGTGATATACTGTAAGGGAGTGTAGCTTTGCTACAAAGCAGTAAATCGACTTACAAGTTAAGGACCGTATGTAATAAAAATAAAAAGAGGAGTATCATGAGTGATATTAAAGTAATCGCCTTAGGTGGAGTTCGTGAATATGGTAAGAACTTCTATTTGGTCGAAGTTAATGAGTCAATGTTTATTTTAGATGCTGGTATTAAGTATCCAGAAAACGAACAATTAGGTGTGGATTTGGTTATTCCTAATTTAGATTATGTGATTGAAAATAAAGATAAGGTTCAGGGTGTATTTTTAACGCACGGCCATGCTGATGCAATAGGTGCTTTGCCTTATTTATTATCAGATGTCTCAGTACCTGTATTTGGTTCAGAATTAACAATTGAATTAGCTAAATTATTTGTTAAAGGAAACAATAACACTAAGAAATTTAATAATTTCCATGTTGTAGACAGCGAAACTGAAATTGAATTTAAAGATGGTCTCGTTTCTTTCTTTAAAACAACACATTCGATTCCAGAAAGTTTAGGAATTGTCATTGGCACAGATCAAGGTAATATTGTTTATACTGGGGACTTTAAATTTGATCCTGCAGCTCGCAAGTCTTACGAAACTGATTTAGGCAGATTAGCTGAAATTGGTAAAGAAGGTGTCTTGGCACTGTTAGCTGACTCTGCAAATGCAACAAGCAATGTGCAAATTGCCAGTGAGTCAGAAGTTGGCGAAGAAATGAATAATGTCATTGGGGATGCTGATGGTCGCGTTATCGTGGCAGCAGTGGCCTCAAACTTAGTTCGTATTCAACAAGTTTTAGATGCAGCAGTTGCGCATAGTCGTCGCGTTGTCTTGACTGGTACAGATGTTGAGAACATTGTTCGTACAGCTATTCGTTTGAAAAAATTGATGATTGTCGATGAACGACTCTTGATTAAACCAAAAGATATGAATAAATACGACGATAATGAATTGGTCATCTTAGAAGCTGGTCGTATGGGCGAGCCGATTAACAGTTTACAAAAAATGGCAGTTGGTCGTCACCGTTATGTGCAAATCAAAGAAGGTGATTTGGTCTATATCGTCACAACTCCAAATGTTTCCAAAGAAGCAATGTTGGCGCGTGTTGAAAACCTTGTTTATAAAGCAGGGGGCAGTGTGAAACTAATTACACAAAATCTACGCGTTTCTGGACATGCAAATGGTCGTGATTTACAACTTCTAATCAATTTAATGAAACCAAAATATCTTTTCCCTGTTCAAGGTGAATATCGTGATTTAGCTGCACATGCAGTCGTCGCTGAAGAGGTTGGTGTCTTTCCTGAAGATATTTATATCATGAAACGAGGCGATATTATGGTCTTGAATCCTGATGGCTTCCTTCATGAAGGTGGTGTTCCAGCCAGTGATGTGATGATTGATGGTAATGCAATTGGTGATGTCGGGAATATTGTTCTTAGAGATCGAAAAGTATTGTCAGAAGATGGAATTTTTATCGTTGTCATTACTGTTAGCAAAAAAGAAAAAACAATTATTTCCAAAGCAAAAGTCAATACACGAGGATTCGTTTATGTTAAGAAGAGTCGTGATATTTTACGTGAAAGTGCTGATTTGGTAAATACAACTGTTGGTAACTATTTATTACAAGACAACTTTGATTGGGGAGAACTAAAAAGTTCTGTCAGAGATGAATTGTCTAAATTCTTATTTGAACAAACAAAACGTCGCCCTGCTATTCTTCCGGTAGTCATGGAAGTGAGATCATAAAATTGTCAATCGATTTAGCTATCGGGCGCTAGCAATTTTAAAATGAAAAGAGAGGAAAGTTGAGTTAATCAGCTTATCCTCTTTCTCTATTTGAATCACAAAAGGAGTTTTTATGGCATCAATTGCAATTGAGTATAAATCTGAAGTAATGGGGATGGAACGACAAGTCAATGTCATTTATCCTGATCAATCTGAATTAAAGGCTGAGGATCGTGGGGATCAGGATATTCCTGTCCTCTATCTGCTCCATGGGATGGGTGGAAATGAAAATTCGTGGCAAAAAAGAACGGATATTGAACGTCTGGTCCGTCACACTAATGTGATTGTTGTGATGCCTTCAACTGACCTTGGTTGGTTTACAGATACTGCCTCTGGTTTGCCCTATTATCAGATGATTGCTGAAGAATTACCAAAGGTTCTTGCAAATTTTTTTCCTAATATGACTAAAAAGCGTGAAAAAACATTTATTGCTGGACTTTCAATGGGTGGTTACGGGGCTTATAAGTTAGCTTTAACTAGTAAAAAATTCTCATATTGTGCTTCTTTTTCTGGCGCCTTAACTATTCCCGAAGCTGGTGAAGAAGAGTTGGATGAGATAAGTATGCGTTATTGGCAGGGCATTTTTGGCAATCCTAATGCTTCTCATTTTGATGAATATTACTTAAGAAGTATGGTTAAAGACTTTGATTTTCAGACTAAATTTTATGCTTGGTGTGGTTATGAGGACTTTTTGTTTAAAGCAAATGAAAAAGCTGTCCAAGAATTAAACAATTTAGGTCTCGAAATTGATTATCAAAAAGACCATGGTAAACATGAATGGTATTATTGGAATCAGCAATTAGAAGTATTATTAGAATGGTTACCAATAAACTACATAAAAGAGGAAAGGTTATCTTAGATCGAATAGATTTGAAGTTAGTTTAGAGTATGAAAAAATTTTTAAAAATAATTTTGTGGCTGCCAATGAAGCTGATTGAATGGCTTTTTCGGATAATTTGGGGCTTTGTTCAAACGATTTTATTGTTAGCTATTATCTTTTTTGGTTTGATTTACTATTCCAATCACAGTGATTCACCATTAGCTAACCAAATTGCTAATGTAACCAATCAAATTGTTGCCATATTTAATACTATTAGTAATAGTCAGAAATCTAGTTCGGCAAGTCAACACCAGGATAATGACCATATTAAAGATACAGAAAATAGCAAATGGTCGTCTAATAAAGCAAGTGTTTATATTAATGCCACTAATCCAGTTTTTATTAATGCCTATCATGCAGCCATAAATAACTGGAATAATACTGGAGCCTTTACTTTTACCTTAACTATGAATCAAAAGAAGGCAAATATTATTGCGGATCAAATGAATGACTCTAAAGTCATTGCTGCTGGATTAGCAAAAGTTGAAAGCCAAACATTAAATCACCAGTTATCTTCAGCTAAGGTATATTTAAATTCTTATTTTTTAATGGATCAGTCCTATGGATACCAAGCTGATCGAATTGTTCATACAGCTGAGCATGAATTAGGTCATGCGATTGGTCTTAATCATAAGGATACTGAAAATTCGGTAATGCAATCCTCAGGTTCATTTTTTGGCATTGAACAGACTGACATCAATCAGGTATCTGAGCTATATCAAGGAAACTAGAAAGACAAGTTTTAAACTACTAAATGCCCCATTGGGGTATTTTTTTGTTAAAATAGATTTATGATAATTTTACAAGGAAATAAAATTGAACGCTCATTTTCAGGAGATGTTCTTTTTAAAGGGATAAATATACAAGTTGATGAACGTGATCGGATTGCCTTAGTTGGGCCAAATGGTGCGGGTAAATCAACACTTTTGAAAATTCTAGTAGGTGAAGAAGGCCCAACTAGTGGAGACATTATCAAGAAGAAGGATATCAGTCTATCCTATCTTGCTCAGGATAGTCGTTTTGAGTCCGATAAGACAATTTATCAAGAGATGTTAAAAGTATTCTCAGCACTAAGAGATGATGAAGCGCGGCTCAGACAGATGGAATCAGACATGGCCAATTCGTCTGCTGAGCAATTAGATAAAATAATGCATGACTATGATAAGCTGTCAGAAAGTTTCCGCCAAAACAAAGGCTTTACTTACGAGTCTGAAATTAGGGCAATTTTAAATGGTTTTAAATTCGATGCAACGATGTGGGATATGCCAATTTCAGCTTTGTCAGGTGGTCAAAATACACGTCTGGCCTTGGCCAAAATGCTTTTAGAAGGACCTGACCTATTGGTACTTGATGAACCTACAAACCATTTAGACATTGAGACTATTGCTTGGTTAGAAAATTATTTAACTAATTATCAAGGTGCTCTGATTATTGTCAGTCATGACCGTTATTTCTTGGATAAAGTTGCGACCGTGACACTGGATTTAAATAAGTTTTCACTTGATCGATATGTCGGTAACTATTCTCATTTCGTGGATTTGAAAGCAGAGAAGCTTGCAACCGAGCAAAAGAACTTTGACAAACAGCAAAAAGAAATTGCTAAATTAGAAGAATTTGTTCAGAAAAACATTGTACGAGCATCAACAACAAAACGTGCGCAAGCCAGACGCAAGCAACTGGAAAAGATTGACCGCTTAGATAAGCCAACGGCTTCAAAAAAATCAGCCCATATGACCTTCCATAGCGACAAACCCTCAGGTAATAAAGTGCTAAATCTTGAAGATGCAGCAATTGGATATGATAATCATATATTGTCTGAGCCCATTTCGTTTGAGGTTAATAAACTGGATGCCATTGCCATTGTAGGACCAAATGGAATTGGTAAATCAACATTAATTAAGTCGTTGATAGGACAATTACCTTTTATCAAAGGTCAACTCAAATTAGGTGCCAACTTAGAGATTGGTTACTATGACCAAACACAATCTCGCTTAACTGCAAATAATTCTGTTATTGATGAGCTATGGAGTGATTTTCCAAGAACTCCAGAGGTTGAAATCCGAAACCGACTAGGAGCATTCCTTTTTAGTGGGGAAGATGTTAAAAAGACAGTTAGTATGTTATCAGGTGGTGAGAAAGCGCGTCTGCTCTTAGCTAAATTATCCATGGAAAATAACAATTTCTTACTATTAGATGAACCAACTAACCATTTGGATATTGATAGTAAAGAGGTCCTAGAGAATGCCCTCATTGATTATGACGGCACCCTAGTCTTTGTAAGTCATGACCGATACTTTATCAACCGCGTAGCTACAAAAGTCTTAGAAATTACTGAGGAGGGTTCACAACTTTATCTTGGGGATTATGATTACTACGTGGAGAAAAAAGCTGAGCTGGAAGAATTGGCCCGTTTAGAGGCGCAGCCATTGACTAAAGAGAGTCAAGAAAACCAGACAGTGAATGATTATCAATTACAGAAGGAAAACCAAAAAGAAGTCCGCAAATTACAAAGACGCTTATCTGAAGTCGAGAACCTGTTAGAATCGATTGAGTCTTCTTTAGCTGAGCTTTCAAAACAAATGTTGTCGACGAATGATGCTGGATTGTTGATTGATATGCAAAAGGAAATTGACCAGTTAAATGAACAGCAGGATGCACTTTTGACTGAGTGGGAAGAGATTGGACAGCAATTAGAAATTTGAGATACTAGATGAAAAAAATAAGAAATTAAGAAAAGAGTTGCAATAGCAACTCTTTTTAACTGTAATATATAACAGTTTGACTATATTATAACAAAATAGTTTGTGAAAATTCAAACTATCAATCTTTAAAAATCGCATAATAAAAGGCTAGAAAGCGATTTAATTTCTTGCAAATTGTGATGAAAAAAGTTATGATTAAAAAGTAAATTAATATTTTGGAGGCCAAAATGGTAACAGTTTCGAAAGAAAAACATTTGGATATGTTCTTAAAAATGGAACGTATTCGTGAATTTGACTCACGTATCAACAAACTTGTTCGTCGTGGATTTGTACAAGGGATGACCCACTTCTCAGTTGGTGAAGAAGCAGCTAACGTCGGTGCTGTTGCTCATTTAACTTATGATGACATTATCTTCTCAAATCACCGTGGACACGGTCAATCAATTGCAAAAGATATGGATCTTAATAAAATGATGGCTGAGCTAGCTGGTAAAGCAACTGGAGTCTCAAAAGGACGCGGTGGTTCAATGCACTTAGCTGATATTGAAAAAGGTAACTATGGTACAAATGGTATCGTTGGTGGTGGTTACGCTCTTGCAGTGGGTGCCGCATTAACTCAACAATACAAAGGTACAAACAACATTGCTGTTGCTTTCTCTGGTGATGGTGCTACAAATGAAGGTTCATTCCACGAATCAGTTAATATGGCTGCTACTTGGAAATTACCAGTAATTTTCTTTATCATCAATAACCGTTATGGTATTTCAATGAATATCAATAATGCAACAAACACACCTCATTTATATACTCGTGCAGAAGCATACGGAATTCCAGGATTCTACTGTGAAGACGGAAATGATGTTTTAGCAGTATACGAAACAATGGAAAAAGCAGTAGAACATGTACGTGGTGGAAACGGACCTGCTATTGTCGAAGTTGAATCTTACCGTTGGTTTGGTCATTCAACAGCTGATGCTGGTAAATACCGTACTAAAGAAGAAGTTGCATCATGGAAAGAAAAAGATCCAATGATTAAGTACAGAACTTATCTTACAAAAGAAGGTATTGTAACTGACGAAGAATTGGATGCTATCCAAGAACAAGTTAAAAAAGAAATTGATGATGCTTACGAATTTGCTCAAAACAGTCCAGATCCTGAACTTTCAGTTGCATTTGAAGATGTTTGGGTTGACTAATAAGTTATACAATCAATTCTTATTATTTAACGAATTAAACGGATTATTTCTATTTTGTAAAAACTAGGAGAAAAAAATAAATGAGTGAAACAAAATTAATGGCTTTGCGTGAAGCCGTAAATCTTGCCATGTCAGAAGAAATGCGCAAAGATGAAAACATCTTCCTTATGGGTGAAGATGTTGGTGTATATGGTGGTGACTTTGGTACATCAGTTGGTATGATTGAAGAATTTGGTGCTAAACGTGTTAAAGACACACCAATTTCAGAAGCTGCCATTTCTGGTGCTGCTATTGGTGCTGCAATTACAGGTTTACGTCCAATTGTTGACGTAACGTTCATGGACTTCCTTACAATCATGATGGACGCTATTGTTAACAATGGTGCGAAAAATAACTACATGTTTGGTGGCGGACTTAAAACACCTGTAACTTTCCGTGTTGCTTCTGGATCTGGTATCGGATCTGCTGCTCAACACTCACAATCTTTAGAAGCTTGGATGACACATATTCCAGGTATCAAAGTTGTTGCACCAGGAAATGCAAATGATGCTAAAGGTCTTTTGAAATCAGCAATCCAAGATAATAACATTGTTATCTTCATGGAACCAAAATCTTTGTATGGTAAAAAAGAAGAAGTTAATCAAGATCCTGAATTCTATATTCCATTAGGAAAAGGTGAAATCAAACGTGAAGGTACTGATTTAACAATCATATCCTATGGTCGTATGTTAGAACGTGTTCTTCAGGCTGCTGAAGAAGTTGCTGAAGAAGGAATCAACGTTGAAGTTCTTGACCCCCGTACACTTGTACCTCTTGATAAAGAATTGATTATTGAATCTGTTAAGAAAACTGGTCGTGTAATGCTTGTCAATGACGCATACAAAACTGGTGGTTACATCGGTGAAATTGCAACTATGATTACTGAAAGTGAAGCATTTGACTATCTTGATCATCCAGTAGTACGTCTAGCTAGTGAAGATGTGCCAGTTCCTTATGCACGTATTCTTGAACAGGCTATCTTACCAGATGTTGAAAAAATCAAAGCTGCTATTGTAAAAATGGCAAAAAAAGGTAACTAATAAAGACATGAAGAAGTCTCTCTAGGAGGCTTCCTTCAGTGTTTACTAGTTCATAGAGACAATGAAAGGAAAACTATGGCTGCTGAAATTATTATGCCTAAACTCGGTGTTGATATGCAAGAAGGCGAAATCATCGAGTGGAAAAAACAAGAAGGCGATAGTGTCAATGAAGGTGATATTCTTTTAGAAATTATGTCTGACAAGACTAATATGGAGATTGAGGCTGAAGATGCTGGTATCTTGTTGAAAATTGTTCGTCCTGCAGGAGATGTTGTTCCTGTAACTGAAGTTATTGGTTATATTGGTGCTGAAGGTGAATCAGTTGAGAATATTGCTTCAAGTGAAAAAACAACTGAAATCCCTGTTCCAAATTCGGCAGATGCTGCCCCAACGGTAGCACCTAAAGAAGATGTTGAAAGACCTGAAATAACTGTAGAAACTGCTCTCCCTCAAGGAAATGGCGAAAAAGTTCGTGCGACACCTGCTGCCCGTAAAACAGCTTCTGAAATGGGTGTCTCACTTGGTCAAGTTCCTGGTTCAGGACCTAAAGGTCGTGTTCATCAAGAAGATGTTGAAAACTTCAAAAACGCTCAACCTAAAGCCTCACCACTTGCTCGTAAAATGGCAGAGGATGCTGGTCTCAACTTAGCTGATATCACTGGTACTGGGTTTAATGGTAAAGTGATGAAAGAAGATATCTTAGCTACAATCAAAGCATCTAAACCAGCTGAAGAAGTTGTTGCTAAACCGGCAAAAGGAGAAAAAGCGAAAGCTGAACTTCCTGAAGGTGTTGAAGTTATCAAGATGTCTGCAATGCGTAAAGCAATCTCTAAAGGTATGACTAACTCTTACCTAACAGCTCCGTCATTCACATTGAACTATGATATTGATATGACTGAGATGATGTCTCTTCGTAAAAAATTAATTGACCCAATCATGGAAAAAACTGGTTTGAAAGTAAGTTTTACTGACTTAATTGGTATGGCTGTTGTTAAAACATTGATGAAACCAGAACATCAATACATGAATGCTTCATTAATCAATGACGCTCAAGAAATTGAATTACACAAATTTGTAAATATTGGTATTGCCGTTGGTCTTGATGATGGATTAATTGTACCAGTAGTTCACAATGCAGATAAGATGTCACTTGCTGATTTCGTTGTTGCATCAAAAGATGTCATTAAGAAAACTCAGCAAGGTAAATTAAAAGCTGCTGAAATGTCAGGTTCAACATTCTCTATTACAAATTTAGGTATGTTCGGTACTAAAACATTTAACCCTATCATTAACCAACCAAACTCAGCAATCTTAGGTGTTGGAGCAACTATTCCGACACCAACTGTAGTTAATGGTGAAATCGTTCCTCGTCCAATCATGGCAATGTGTTTAACAATTGACCATAGACTTGTTGATGGCATGAACGGTGCTAAATTCATGGTTGATCTTAAAAACTTAATGGAAAATCCATTTGGACTATTAATCTGATAAGTCGTCAAGATACAACAAATTGATTAATAATGTGGTATAGTGACAGTGTAAAAGAGTCAATCTTAATTGTACATACCTATATATGAAGTATTTAAAGGAGAAAATAATGGCTTTTGAAATTATTATGCCTAAACTTGGTGTTGATATGCAAGAAGGTGAAATCATCGAGTGGAAAAAACAAGAAGGCGATACTGTAAACGAAGGTGATATCCTTCTTGAAATCATGTCAGATAAAACTAACATGGAAATTGAAGCAGAAGACGCTGGTGTCCTCTTAAAAATCGTTCGTAAAGACGGTGAAACAGTTCCTGTAACAGAAGTTATCGGATACATTGGAGCAGAGGGCGAATCTGTAGATGAAGTATCATCATCAGCATCATCTGATGCAAAAGCAACAGAAAACCTTGAATCAGCTGGTTTAGAAGTACCTAAAGCTAAAGCAGGTGATGCAGCTCCAACCAAAGCTGACAAAGCTCCACTTGCTGATAACGAATACGATATCGTTGTTGTTGGTGGCGGACCTGCTGGTTATTACGGTGCAATACGTGCTGCTCAATTGGGTGGAAAAGTTGCAATCATTGAAAAATCAGAATTCGGTGGAACTTGTTTAAACGTTGGATGTATCCCAACTAAAACATACCTTAAAAATGCTGAAATTCTTGATGGTATTAAGATTGCTGCAGGTCGTGGTATCAATTTAGCATCAACTAACTATACAATTGATATGGATAAAACAGTTGATTTCAAAAACTCAGTAGTTAAAACGTTAACTGGTGGTGTTAAAGGTCTATTGAAATCAAACAAAGTAACTTTATTTAATGGTCTTGGTCAAGTTAACCCTGACAAAACTGTTACAATTGGTTCAGAAACAATTAAAGGACGTTCTATCATCCTTGCAACTGGTTCTAAAGTTTCGCGTATCAATATCCCGGGAATTGATTCTAAACTTGTTTTAACTTCTGATGATATCCTTGACTTACGTGAAATGCCTAAATCACTTGCAGTTATGGGTGGTGGAGTTGTTGGTATTGAACTTGGTTTAGTATGGGCATCTTACGGTGTTGATGTAACTGTTGTTGAAATGGCAGACCGCATCATCCCAGCTATGGATAAAGATGTATCACTTGAATTACAAAAAATCTTAGCTAAAAAAGGTATGAAGATCAAAACTTCAGTTGGTGTTTCTGAAATCGTTGAAGAAAACAATCAATTAACATTGAAACTTAACAATGGTGAAGAAATTGTTGCTGAAAAAGCTCTTCTTTCTATCGGACGTGTTCCACAAATGAATGGTCTTGAAAATCTTAATCTTGATATGGAACGTAACCGTATAAAAGTTAATGAATACCAAGAAACTTCAATCCCTGGTATCTATGCACCAGGTGATGTTAACGGAACTAAAATGCTTGCTCATGCTGCATTCCGGATGGGTGAGGTCGCAGCAGAAAATGCAATGCGTGGAAACACTCGTAAAGTTAACCTAGAATATACTCCTGCAGCAGTTTATACTCACCCAGAAGTAGCAATGGTTGGTCTTACTGAAGAAGACGCACGTGCTAAATATGGTGATGTATTAGTTGGACGTAACAGCTTTACTGGTAATGGTCGTGCTATTGCTTCAAACGAAGCTCAAGGTTTCGTAAAAGTTATTGCTGATGCTAAATTCCATGAAATCCTTGGTGTTCACATCGTAGGACCTGCAGCTGCTGAAATGATTAACGAAGCTGCTACAATTATGGAATCTGAATTGACAGTAGATGAATTATTACTTTCAATCCATGGTCACCCAACATTCTCAGAAGTTATGTACGAGGCATTTGCTGATGTATTAGGCGAAGCAATCCATAACCCACCAAAAAGAAAATAAGCATAAATGATTAATAAAAAAGTTTAGGATTTTTCCTAAGCTTTTTTGAATGGCTGGGCTGCATATCAAAATATTGATAGAATATTAAAGTCACAAAAGTGCTTGAAACTATTGAAAAATCAATCTTTTGACTTGTTTAATTATAGCGTTTGTCTTAAAATATTAAGTAATGACGTAGAAAACAATTAGGAGTAGAAATGAAATATATCGTTAACAAAAGTAATAACCCTGCTTATAATATTGCTTTAGAGGCTTACGCTTTTCGTGAACTTACAAGTGAAGATGAAATCTTTATCTTATGGATTAACGAACCTGCAATCATTATTGGTAAGCACCAAAATACCATTCAAGAGATTAACAAAGAGTATACTGATGAACATGGTATCCATGTCGTTCGTCGTTTATCTGGTGGTGGTGCTGTATATCACGACTTAAACAATTTGAACTATACCATTATTTCTAACAAATCTGAAGAGGGTGCCTTCGATTTCAAAACTTTCTCACAACCAGTTATTGCAACTTTAGCTGATTTAGGTGTTAAAGCAGAATTTACTGGACGCAACGACCTTGAAATCGATGGAAAGAAATTCTGTGGTAATGCGCAAGCTTATTACAAAGGTCGTATGATGCACCATGGCTGTCTCTTGTTTGATGTTGATATGTCAGTGCTTGGCGATGCCCTTAAAGTAAGTAAAGATAAAATTGAATCTAAAGGAATTAAATCAGTTCGTGCTCGCGTGACCAATATCCTTAATGAATTACCTGAAAAAATAGCTGTTAATGAATTTTCAGATAAAATCTTAGAAAAAATGAAAGAAACATATCCAGATATGACTGAATACGTCCTTTCTGAAGATGAATTAGTTAAAATTCAAGAATCAGCGGATACACAATTTGGCACTTGGGATTGGACTTATGGTAAAGCACCTGAGTATACAATTGAACGCAATGTTCGCTACCCAGCAGGTAAAATTAATACTTTTGCTAATGTTCAACAGTCAGTCATTAAAAATATCAAGATTTATGGCGATTTCTTCGGTATTAAAGACGTTGAAGACATTGAAAAAATTCTCATTGGAACTAAATATGAGTACAAAGATGTACTTGAAAAACTTAAAACGATTGATACTGCTCAGTACTTCTCACGTATCACAGTTGAAGAGATTGCAAAAGCAATCGTTGCATAACAAAAAAGTTTCCCATAAAATGGGAAACTTTTATTTTTGTTCAAATTCAGCTTTACTTTTAACATCTGCATATTCTTCAGAAACTTCATTTCCAAGGACAGTAGTGTAGTCAGTCAATTCTATGGCTGAACCATATTTATTTTTCAAGGCAGTCGTCACTAACCGGTAGGTTAGATTAACATTCCGAGATAGGATTGGTCCGTGGAAGTAGCTACCAAAGACATTTTTGTAATGAACGCCTTCAGTCTGATCTACCTTATTGTTGCCATTTCCGTAGACAACTTTCCCTAAGGGGTTCTCATCATCTGATAAGAAGGTACGACCCTGATGGTTTTCGAAGCCATAGTAGGTTTCATTAAATTCTTCATTATGAATTTTAATATCTCCGATGTAGCGATTTTTATTTTGGCTTAACGTGTAATGTCCCATTACCCCAATACCATCAATTTTCTCACCATTTGCTTGGACGTAATACTGTCCGAGTAACTGAAAACCACCGCAGATTGCTAAAATGACTTTCTCTTTTTCTATATAATCAGCAATAGCGGCTTTTTTTCCAGGTAAGTCACGAGCGACAATGGTTTGTTCGTAATCTTGTCCCCCACCAAAGAAGATAATATCGTAATGGTCTGGATCAAGGTCATCATCAATTGATACAATATCGACAGTAACTTGAGCACCGAGTTTTTCTGCAACGTATTTGAGCATTAAAACATTGCCATTGTCACCATAAGTGTTCATTAGATTTCCATATAAATGAGCAATTCTAATTTGGTATTTATAGTCCTGTCTTTTAGGAGATTGTAAAGAAGTGTATGTCATTAGTTCATCTCCTTATTCACGATATGACGGTTTGCAAGCAACTCTCGGAATTGAAGCATAGCTGTATAAGTAGCTAAAATATAAGCGTGATCCGTTTCTTGTGCTTCAATTGCTACCATAATATCTTCTAATTTTTCAGCTTGAGTAATTTTAGTTTCGTCATAACCTGTAACACGAAGACGACGGGCAATTTCAGAATGACGGACACCACCAGCATTGATTTCAGTAATATCCATTTGGTTAATCAATTCAAAGTTAGCATCCCAAATCCAAGAAGTATCAATACCGTCAGCATAATTGGCATTAAGTAAGACTGATAATGAGAATGGGAAGTCTGCCAAGTTAATCATTTCTAAAGCCTGACTAGCTCCAACTGGATTTTTAATCAGCACAATAGTACATGTTTTATTGCCAATAGTAAAAGTTTCTTGACGACCAAAAACAGCACGGCTCTTTTCAAAACCAGCTTTAATTTTTTCGGGAGCTACTCCGAAGAATTCAGCTACTGAAACGGCAGCTAGGGCATTATAAATGTTGTATAAGCCTCCGACATTAATTTTATAGGATTGATTATCAATTACAAATTCAGACATATTATGACTGATATTAGTCAATTCTGTTAATTGATAGTCTAGCTCTGGTCGCTCAAATTGACAATTTGGACAAATGTAATGTCCCAAATTAGCATAGGTGTTTAAACGATAGTTTAAAATATGCTCACAATTAGGGCAAAGAATTCCTTCAGTATTATAATGAGCTAATTTTGGTTCATGGTCTTCTGTATTGAAACCATAGTATTTGACCGGATTATCAAGCTCTTTAGAGGCAAAAATTGGACTATCACCGTTGCTGAGGATTGTAGCTTCTGGAGCATTTTTAGCACCATTAATAATCATTTGATAAGTTGTATAAATTTCACCATAGCGGTCCATTTGATCACGAAAGATATTAGTAAAAACGAACAAACTTGGTGTAATATATTTAGTAATTTTAGGAAGACTTGCTTCATCAATTTCTAAAACAGCAATCTTCTTACCGGATTTACCAGTCTTAGCAGTTAAGAAAGTTGAAACAATTCCTGTAATCATGTTGGCACCACTTGGATTAGTTAATACTTGTCCAAAAGCTTCTTTTAAGATTCCAACAGTTAGTGCAGTTGTTAAAGTTTTACCATTGGTTCCAGTGATTACTACAATTTCATAATCTTTGGCAAGGGAGTCTAAGATATCCTTGTCCATTTGTAAAGCCAATTTACCAGGATAAGTTGATCCACGACCAAGTTTATTCAAAACAAATTGAGCTGATTTTCCGGCAGTAATGCCCATAAACGTCTTAATTTTCATGTTTATATTTTAACATACAATTGATAAATTTAGATACAGAAAATCTTAAAGAAACATGATATAATATTTACAATGCCAATTTTACTAGGAAAGAGGGAAAAATGAGTAATTTTAATAATATTGATTCAAAATTTATAATGAACCTCTTTAGTGATCCCTGGATACTTACTATACATATTCTTGATATTCTAATTGTTGCTTATGTTATTTATCGTTTCATAAAGGCATTAGCGGGAACTAAGATTATGTCATTGGTTCAGGGTGTCGTCTTCTTTGTATTACTTAAAATAATTGCAGAATGGGTTGGTTTTACCACAATTACCTATTTGATGAACCAAGTTATTACTTATGGGGTAATAGCGGGCGTTATCATATTTGCACCAGAAATTCGAACTGTTTTAGAGAAATTTGGTCGCAGTACACAAGTATTCCTCCAAAAAGAAACGAAAACCAGTGAAGAACTTCTTGTAGATGCTATTGTAAAATCAGTTTCCTATATGAGCCCAAGGCGAATTGGTGCACTTATTGCAATACAAGAAACACAAACACTACAAGAATTCATTAGTACTGGGATACCTTTGAACGCGGAAATTTCCAATCAGTTATTGATAAATATTTTTATTCCAAACACACCATTACATGACGGTGCTGTTATCATTGCTGATAATAAGGTTAAATCTGCTTGTTCTTATTTACCATTATCAGAATCTATGTCCATTTCAAAAGAATTTGGTACACGTCATAGAGCAGCAATTGGTTTATCTGAAGCTTCAGATGCTATAACCATTGTTGTTTCTGAAGAAACGGGTGGAATTTCAATTACGCATAAAAGTCAATTTTTGCATGATTTGTCAATGGATGAATTTGAGTCTACACTCAAATCGTTTCTCATTACAGATGCAAAAAATGATTCACCTTGGTATAAAAATATATTGGGAGGCAAATAGACGTGAAAAAGTTTTATAATAGTCGCCTTTGGCTTGGACTTGTTTCTGTATTTTTTGCTATTCTCTTGTTCTTATCTGCTGTAAGTAATTCCAACAATGCTTCTTCACAAAAAAATAATCCAGTTGAGACTTTTACACAAAGTATAACTGATGTGCCAATTGATATGAAATATAATAGTGATAAATACTTTATCAGTGATTATTCATACGGTTCTCAAGTCTACCTTTCATCAACGAATAGGGTAAAACTGGATTCAGAAGTTAACGGTGATACACGACATTTTAAAATTGTCGCTGATTTAACCAATTCAAAACCAGGTAAGGTATCGGTGCCTTTGAAAGTCTCTAATTTACCAATTGGTTTAACAGCAAAAGTGACTCCGGATCGTTTAACAGTCACAATTGGACGAAAGAAAACAAAATCTTTCCCAGTTACAGGTGGTGTAGATCCAAAACAAATTGTTTCTGGGTATGAGATTGCAAGCATTACTTCATCTGATAAACGAGTTGAAGTTACAAGTGATGAATCTAAAATTGATTTAATTGATCATGTGGTTGCTAAATTACCGGACAATGTTAAGTTATCCTCGGATTATAATGATACGGTTACCTTACAAGCAGTCTCTGCAGATGGCACAATTTTAGCAAGTTCTATTAATCCTGCTAAAACAGACTTAGAAGTTAAAATTAAAAAAATTAGTAAGACAGTTCCAGTATCTGTCCTAATGACTGGTCAAATGAGTGATCGAGTTAGTGAAATACAACCACGCTTGTCTAGACAAACTGTGGTTATCTCTGGACCTAGAGAGGTTCTAGATACTATAAATGAAGTTACTGCCAAAGTTGATATTACTGATGTGACAAAGTCAACAAGCAAAACAGTTACTTTATCAGAAGAGTCTGTCACAATTGAACCGTCATCATTGAATGTTCAATTAACAGTCAAAAAGAAGTAAAAAAACTTAAACAGAAGAATTTGGAGGAAAAAGCGTTCGTCGCTTAAATAATTATGGGTAAATATTTTGGTACAGATGGTGTCCGTGGAGAAGCTAACGTTGAGTTAACTCCTGAATTAGCATTTAAACTTGGTCGTTTTGGTGGCTATGTCTTAAGTCAACATGAAACAGAAAGACCAAAAGTCTTTGTTGCACGTGACACTCGTATCTCTGGTGAGATGCTTGAATCAGCATTGATTGCTGGTTTATTGTCAGTCGGAATTGAAGTTTATAAATTAGGAGTTCTTGCAACTCCCGGTGTTTCTTACTTAGTTAGAACTGAGAAAGTAAGTGCTGGTGTTATGATTTCAGCAAGTCACAATCCTGCTTTAGATAATGGTATTAAATTCTTTGGATCAGATGGTTTTAAATTAGCTGATGATCAAGAATTGGAAATTGAAGACTTACTTGATGCTGAAGAAGATACACTTCCACGACCAAGTGCTGATGGACTTGGGACTTTGGTAGAATATCCAGAAGGTTTACGTAAGTATGAAAAATTCCTAGTTTCAACTGGCTTAGATTTAGAAGGCATGAAAGTTGCTCTTGATACTGCAAATGGTGCTGCATCAGCTACTGCCCGTGATATATTCGTCGACTTACATGCTGATATTTCTGTTATTGGTGAAAAACCTGATGGTTTAAATATCAATGATGGAATTGGTTCGACACACCCAGAAAAATTACAAGAACTAGTAAAAGAAACCCAATCAGAAATTGGGTTAGCATTTGATGGTGATAGTGACCGGTTGATTGCTGTCGACGAGAATGGTGAGATTGTTGATGGTGACAAAGTAATGTTTATCATTGGGAAATACCTTTCAGAAAATGGTCAACTTGCCCAAAATACAATTGTTACGACGGTTATGTCAAATTTAGGTTTCCATAAGGCTTTAGATGAACATGGTATTAACAAAGCTGTAACTGCAGTTGGTGACCGTTATGTTGTTGAAGAAATGCGTAAATCCAACTATAATTTAGGTGGGGAACAATCTGGTCATGTTATTATTATGGATTATAATACAACAGGAGATGGCCAATTAACAGCTATTCAGTTGACAAAAGTTATGAAAGAAACTGGTAAAAAATTATCAGAGCTAGCTGCTCAAGTCACAATTTATCCACAAAAACTCGTTAACATTCGTGTTGAAAATAGCATGAAGGATAAAGCCATGGAAGTACCAGCAATCTCTGAAATTATTACAAAAATGGAAGCTAAAATGGAAGGCAATGGGCGTATCCTAGTAAGACCAAGTGGTACTGAACCACTCTTACGTGTTATGGCTGAAGCACCAACTGACGCAGAAGTTGACTATTATGTTGATACAATTGCTGATGTTGTCCGTGCAGAAATTGGAATTGACTAAAACCACCAAAATTCACTTGTACTTTCTTTACTTAAGCAACTTGATGTAGATATTAAAAGACAAGAATAAATTAAAAAAATAGTGAAGCTAGGACAAGTCTGTTCTAGCTTCAACTATTATTAAGACCCTAAGTCAAAAGAATAAGTGACATCATATTAGAATCATAAATCAATCTTTTGATCTAGCCAGATTTTATTTTTTAAACTTTTAATTTTGACTCTTAAAAGTTCAATCTATTATAAAGGAGACCAGTATGAAAGATAAAACCCAAGAAGTCCTTAAGCGCTTGGATCCCCAGGCTTCTGCTTACTTTAAGGATATTATTCCTGAATACCAAAAAGGTTATCTTAACTATATTTACCAGTCGGACAATTGTTCGGTTCAGAAGCGTCGTCTTAAATATATGTCTAAACTTTTTCTGCTTTGGCAAAAGAAGCCCTGGTTCTACATCATGCCTATGACCCAAGAAAGTGCGGAAATCATTGCCAAGGACTGGCTTTACCCAGCACCTTATGACTTTTACAACCTAGCTGCGGACCCCGAAGATTATGCAGAGATGATTGACCCCAAGCTCCGTCAAAACAGCTACTTTCAGGTCATTCGAAATGGTATTTTGTTCGGCTTTGCCTCATTTGAAATTAATGATAAGGAGCTGGAAATTGGACTTGGTATGGCACCAAAATGGACAGGTCAATCCCATGGAAAAGACTTCCTTAGGACGATTGAAGATTATACTAAAGCTAATTATTCATGCGACACCCTTGTTCTTAATGTCGCTGCCTTTAATAGTCGTGCCATAAGCTTATATACAAATAGCGGTTATAATAAGATTGAAACTTTTAAACAGACAACTAATGGAGCTGATTTCGATTTTATCCGAATGGAAAAGAAACTGAATATCACATCTTAAAAACCACTCAGCTATGTTTAAAAAATCAAAAATGGTATAATAAGGTTATGTTAATAAAACCCGAATCTGCTTACGTGCACATCCCTTTTTGTACACAAATCTGTTATTATTGTGACTTCTCAAAAGTCTTTATCAAAAATCAGCCTGTAGATGATTATCTACGGGCTCTTATTGCTGAGTTTCGCTCTTTTGGAATAAAGAAATTACGGACTATATATATAGGTGGTGGGACTCCAACTTCTATTACAGCCCAACAATTAGATTATCTCCTGACCGAATTGGTCAAAGACTTAGATTTGCCTTATTTGGAAGAATTTACTATTGAAGCCAATCCAGGGGACTTAACTCCGGATAAAATTGAGGTTATGAAAAAATCAGCCGTTAATCGTGTTTCACTCGGCGTTCAAACCTTTAATGATAAACACTTGAAACAAATTGGGCGTAGCCATAATGAGGCACAAATATATAGTACGATCGACAGTCTAAAAGAGGCTGGATTTCATAATATTTCAATTGATTTAATTTATGCACTTCCCGGTCAAACATTAGACCAAGTCAAAGAAAATGTGGCTAAGGCCTTGGCCTTGGATATTCCTCACCTTAGCCTTTATAGTTTAATTTTAGAACACCATACTATTTTTATGAACAAGATGCGCCGTGGTAAGTTAAACTTACCTACGGAAGACTTAGAAGCTGAAATGTTTACCTACATTATTAATGAAATGGAAGCCAATGGCTTTGAGCACTATGAAATTTCTAACTTTTCAAAACCAGGATTTTATAGCCAGCATAATCTAATGTATTGGAACAATGATGAGTATTACGGCTGTGGAGCTGGAGCTTCGGGTTATTTGGATGGTGTGCGTTACCGCAATCGGGTGCCCATCCAACACTACCTCAAGGCTTTGGCTGAAGGCAATGCCCGCCTGACTGAAGAAGTCCTGACTATGGAAGAGAAGATGGAAGAAGAGCTCTTCCTAGGCTTGCGGAAAAAAACGGGTGTTTCCATCGCTCAGTTTGAAGCTAAGTTCCCTTATTCTTTTGTAGAAAGGTATGGCCAGGTTGTTAAAAAACTGGTAGCCGATGGGCTCTTAGTTGATGACCCCAAAACAGTGCGCATGACCAAACGAGGCCTCTTCTTAGGGGACTCAGTTGCAGAGAAATTTATCTTACAATAGGAGAATTAAAATGGGATTACAATATCAAGAAAGCTTTACCATGCCCTTTGACCTCTGTGATGTCAAACACGATGCCAAATTACCCTTATTATTGGCTTACTGTTTAACCGTTTCAGCCCGTCAATCCAATGGTTTAAATCGGAGTGATGACTATGTTTTAGACCATTTTAACCTTGTATGGATAATTACTGACTACGAAGTTCATATTAACCGCCTACCTGTTTTTAATGAGACTATTATCATCAAAACAGAAGCCGTTTCCTACAATAAAATATTCTGTTATCGTCAGTTTTATATCTATGACCAAGAAGGCAATGAATTGGCTGATATCTTAACCTTCTTTGCTCTCATGAATCCTGAAACTCGTAAAGTGTCTGCAATTCCAGAAGAATTAGTGGCTCCTTTTGAATCTGAGTTTGTTAAAAAAATGCGTCGGGCCTTCAAACCTGAAGCTTTGGAAAACCCAACAGACAAAACTTACCATGTTCGTTACTTCGATATTGATATGAACGGCCATGTTAATAACAGTAAGTACTTGGATTGGATGTATGATAGCTTAGGGTATGACTTCTTAAGACACCATAACCCCGTCAGCCTGCGCCTCAAATATGTCAAAGAAGTAGCGCCAGGCGGTCAGATTATATCCCGTCATGTCCAAGATCATTTAACCACTCGCCATGAGATTCAATCGGAGGGGCAGGTGAACGCACAAGCCATTATTGAATGGATGAGAATTGACTAAAAGGAGTTAGCAGTGACCTACAAAGGCTATTTAATTGACTTAGATGGAACCATTTACAAAGGAAAAGAGCGCATCCCAGCCGGGCAACGCTTTATTCAAAGACTACAAGAACAAGAAATTCCCTATCTTTTGGTGACCAACAATACTACGCGGACGCCAGAAATGGTCCAAGACATGTTGGCTACCCAGTTTGACATTGAAACACCGCTAAAATCTATTTACACGGCAACCATGGCTACCGTTGACTACATGAATGACATGAATCGGGGCAAAACTGCCTATGTCATCGGCGAAACCGGACTCAAGACGGCTATCGCTCAAGCAGGCTATGAAATTGACAGCGACAATCCTGCTTACGTGGTTGTAGGCCTTGATACCCAATTGACTTACGAAATGCTTTCAGTGGGGACCTTAGCTATCGCAAAAGGTGCCCTATTTATCGGGACCAACCCAGACTTGAATATTCCAACGGAAAGAGGACTCATGCCGGGTGCAGGCTCTTTAGTTGCACTATTAGAAGCAGCTACCCGTGTTAAACCAGTCTTTATTGGCAAACCAAATGCCATCATCATGAACAAGGCCTTAGATATTCTTGATGTCAAACGCTCTCAAGCCATTATGGTTGG
>CAACWI010000011.1_pt1 | contig 49867 bp, 42 predicted proteins | sample 2275591 | NCBI WGS metagenome assembly CAACWI01 (sample SAMEA5312452, study PRJEB27640) | indoor metagenome | biome: indoor environment; feature: uncontrolled; material: polymer tiles stone | place: Germany | collected 2014-07-07
ACTTGATTTGGATTGATGAGATAGCGACGGATATTAAGCATCAAAGAACCTGATCCCTCTGATGTCAAGGTAATGTTACAAAAAAGAGCACTGATTTATTCAATGCCCTTCTCCGTTTTTAGCTTTTCAAAATCACTTTGATATCACCACTGTGAGAGACGATAACCTTATCAATATATCGTTCTACAATCTCCCTCGTGAGTGAGTCGGTAACCTTTAGCTTTTCATATTCTTGTTCTTCTACTTCGTTTTCTATCATCTCAATATCCACATCAATCGAGCATTTCTTTGCAATGAAATCTTCTCTAGGCAATTTACCAGTCTTGTATTGATGGAAGGCTTCTTCTTTTTCAGATTCTAATAAAGCAATCCGATCTAACTTCGTTGATTTCCACTGTGGTTCTTCCTCATTACTTCCTTCAGATTGAACTTTCTCTTTCAGTAAGTTCCAAACCGTTTCTTCTATCAGTTCCAATTTCATCCGTTTTATTTCTAATTTTTTAGCCTTACAGGTTCTACAAGACATATAGTTAAACTTTTTTATGCCGTTCTTTTGATGTCTCGTCGTACTCTCTCTTGCAAGAATATGACCACATTCTTCACAGACAATAAATCCTTCTAGTGGATATCTGATTTCTTTTAGTTGAGAATAGTCCACATTCTTAAAAGCCTTGGCTTGATTTTGATCTCGAACCTGATCAAACATTTTTCTCGAGATAATTGCTTCATGATTATTAAATACACGCCCCCAATCTTTTCTTGGAACTGGTATTGACTTTCCACCACTAGCAATTGATTTCTGAACCATGTTATAGCAGTATGTTCCAGTGTAATTTTCATTACCCAGGATTTTAATGACTGTTCCATGCATCCAGATTGGCTCTTTATGGTTCTCAGTCGTTGTTGTCTTATAAGAGTAATCCATCCTCGAGGTTTGTTTCTTTCGTCTGTATGGAGTGATGTAATTCTTTTCATTAAACAACTGAGCAATTTTTCTAGTTGACATTCCTTTTAATGATAATTCAAAGGCTTCCCTTACTATATGAGCTACTTCATCATCTACGATTATTTTATGTTTATCATTTGGATCTTTGATATACCCAAATGGTGGTTGCCATGCCATAAATTTACCTTTAGCCTTCAAAGCGTTCTGAACTGACCTCACTTTTTGACTGGCATCTTTTGCATAGAAATCATAGAGTAAGTTTTTGAATTGGATATCCAGTTCTGTTCCATTTCCCTTTTCTTTACTACTGTCATAATTGTCATTGATGGCAATAAATCGAACCCCCATGAAAGGGAAGATGTTCTCAAGATAATCACCCATCGCAATGTAATCACGCATAAAACGAGATAAATCTTTTACAATGATAGTTTTCACTAAATTAGCTTTCACATCATTCATCATCCGTTCAAATCCAGGTCTCTTGGTATTTGAACCACTAAAGCCATCATCAATGTATTCTTCATAAGGAAAGTCCTTCAAATCACTTTGTGCTTTGAAAAATGAAGTAACATAATTCCTTTGAGAAATGATACTTTCACTTTCTTCTCTACCAGATTGTTCTTCTACCGATAAACGGAAGTACAGTGCTACTTTATTCATTAGATACCTCCGTTCTCACTAAAATCATATAAGAAATGAATCTCTATCTCAGTTTTTGAAATAACATCAATTCTTTCGATTAACTCCTTGATAACTTCAGCAGAAAGTTTTGTCTCTTTCCTTGCCTGAAAAATCGTTCTGGCAACTTTTCTGCTTTTTCTTTCATCTTTTTTGAGGTTTGAAATCATCATCTCTAGCCTAGAAATCTCCGAGCAATAACTTGCATGTTTCCTTGATTCATCCTCCTTAAACGTGATGTATTTCGCTTTATCAAGGCTTCCTGTGGCATAGCGTTCATATAAGCGAGCAATAGCAGCTTCCGATAAATCTTTTTTCATTGAAAGCTCTTTAAGTCCAGTCTCTGCAACTTCTTTCCTTCTCAAAAATTCATTTTTAATTTTCTCCAAGAAGCTCTTCTCTGAAATCAATTGAGAAGCGATTCCTTGAATCGTTTGAAGCACCATCGCATCTAAGTTTTCTTCAGTAATAAAGATATTTACTTTCTCTAAGCTTTTCCCTGTGAAATTATCCGGTTGAAAACAATAAAGTAATCTCTTTTCATTCTTCCCATAAATTCTTGTTCTTCGGTACAAGGCTCTTTCAGTATCCTTTAGAAATACAAGTCCTAGATAGCGGTTTTCATGGTCTCTCACTAAGTCATTCCTTTCAAAAGAGAAATAATGATTGTCTTTACGTTCACGTCTAATCTTTTGAATTTGCTGAAACTCTTCATCCGATATAATTGCTTCATGAGCGTTTTTTACTACAATCCAATCTTCTGGCGATGTTGAATGCTGCGATTCTCCCTTAACTAGACTCTGTCTTCTTTTTCCTTGTATGAGTGTGCCTGTGTAGGTCTCATTGATTAGCATCTTCGCTACCGTGCCTTTGCTCCATTCTTGACCATCTTCTGGTCGATAAATTTCACCAGTTTTATGGTAATGAGTGGCTGTAGCTATTCTTAATCGATTTAGCTCAAGTGTAACTTCATATTGGCTTTTACCTTCAAACGTCCAATCAAATATCTTACGAACGATGGGAGCTGTATCTTCATTGATGACCAATTTCTGGCCCTTTGGTGTTTTTTCAATTTTATATCCATAGGGCGGAACCGAGCCAATGAAGTAGCCTTCTTTTGCTCTTGTATGTTTGACTGAAATAATTTTTGATGAAATATCTTTTGCATACATATCATTGATGATATTTTTAAGCATGACCTCAAAGGACTTGTTATTATCCAGTCCATCTATGGTATCTAGATTATCGGTAACGGAAATAAATCGCACGCCCAGAAATGGAAATACTTTGTCTATCAGTTGTCCCATCTCAATATGCTCTCGACCAAGCCTGGACAAATCACGCACAATAATGCAGTTTATCTTTCCATTTCGAACATCTGACATCATCTGAATATAGGCAGGTCTTTCAAAGTTTGTACCAGAGTACTCATAATCTTCATAGACTTGAATCACCTGTATACCTTTGCTTTTTGCGTGTTCCTCACATATATAAGCTTGTGCTTTGGGAGAAGAAGATTTTTCTCGCCATTCTTCGTGTCTCTCACTTGAAAGCCTGACATAAACGCCAGCACGATAAACCGATTTTGATATTTCTTCTTTTTGTATTTCATATCGTCTTGATGTTCTAGCCATGACATACCACCTCATCACCACTGACACGATTTAAAGGGAAGGCAATCAATTTTCCTTCCTTTGATTTCTCCTTTATTTGTGCTTGCTTGATTAGTGTTTCCAGTGCATTCAGTTCATCCATATGGTTGAACACCACAGAGATTTTCTTCTCTTCACCTATCTTGATACGATTGACCAGATAGACTAATCGCTTGCGATCAAGCTTACCATCTTCCTTTAGTTCATCTAAATCAATAAGCCACTGGCGATTGCGAATTTTCTCTTGAACCTCGTTCATTATTTTATTCTTGTTTTCTATTTGCACAGAAATTTCTTTAATCTTCAAAGCATAGCTTGCTCTAAATCGATTGAATTCTTCCTCCGTAATGAGATCATCTTCCAAGTCCATAAATAAGGATTGACGAAGTGTTTCGTATTTCTTTTTCTCTTGAAGCAGATCTTCTACCTCAGCTTTAAATTCAATCGAATTAAAATCTTGCCTTAAAGCATGGTGATAAATTCGTTCATTGTAGTGTAAGAAATCATTTAGGAGATGTTCAACAACATCCTTAAGCTCATCTTCCTTTACACTATGCCTAGAACACTCACCACTATCATTGTGGCTACCGCAGATATAAAAAACATTGGTCTTGTCTTTATACTTCACAACCCGTCTAATCATTTGCGAGCCACAATCTTTACAAAAGAGCATTCCACTAAAAAGACCTGGTATGCCTCGACTATTCACATCTCGAAGTAGCATTTCATTTGCGATGGCAAATATGCTTTGAGATATGATACCCTTGTGAGCATTTTCAATGACTACCCAGTCTTCCTTTTTTATATCGATTCGCTTATCACTTTTGTAGTTGAGCTTCATTTGTTTTCCTTGCTCTAGCGTTCCTATATAAACAGGGTTGCTGATGATTCTGTTAATCATCTTCGCATCCCATTTTTTGTCTTTACCAACAAAACCTACGCTATCACCAAGTTTCTTTTCCCTGTGACGAGCAGGCGTTACTATTCCGAGTTCATTTAGGTACTTCGCAATGGAACTTGATGAATAGCCATCTACCTTCTTATTAAAAATGGTTTCAATGATTCCCTTTACTTCTTGGTCAATGATAAGTTGATGTTTATCATTAGGATTTTTCTTGTAACCAAAAGGGGCAAACGCACCTATAAACTCACCCTTTTCTCGCTTCATCTGTTGAGAACTTTTCACCTTCATGGAAATATCACGACAATAGCTGTCATTGATAAAGTTCTTTATTGGTAAAACAAGGTGGGTATCATTTGCATCTGCATTCATTGAATCATAATTATCATTGATTGAAATAAAACGAACCTTTTTCTCTGGAAAAATCTTTTGGAGATACTTTCCGGTTTCGATATAGTCACGACCAAATCGAGATAGGTCTTTTACGACAATCGTTTCAATCTTTCCTTTTTCAAGGTCCCCCATCATTCTTTTAAATGATGGTCTGTTGAAGGTTGCTCCACTTACACCATCATCTACATACTCACATGAAATATTTAGCCCATGCTGTTTGCCATAGGCTTTTATGAGTTCTCTTTGACTGGAAATGGAATTACTTTCGATTTCTTCGCCATCATCTCGTGATAGCCTTAGATACATTACTGCTAATTTTTTCATTACTTTTCCTCCTTAAATCGTTACTCACTGCAAATGGTTATTTAAGGATTCAAAGCTTCCACATCTAAATCTTACCGCCCTTTACCTAAAATGTCAGCGGCTAATATTAGATTTGTGCGTACTCACTCAGCATGCAATGTTTGGTGCACTCTGATAGTAAAATGTTGAGGAAATCTTCTTGATTCATCTCACATGTCACTTCAAATCCATTTATATAATCAACTAATATGACTTGTTCTAGTGTCTCGTTGTTTTCAACGATCATTACTTTGCAACTCATAGCTTTTTCCTCGTTTCTATTAGTTTTGGTTTTTAAAATAAGTTTTTTGACATTAACGAGTGCTATGGGTTAGCTACATAGGAATCTCACCTCCGCCCCTGTTCAGATGAGCCGGCTTCAACTGTAGAAGTATCATTGTCCTCAAAGTGGTCACTGCGAATGAAAGTTCCCGACTTCCATTTTTCAGTCATCTTTTATCGCTCGCTTCCTTATTTCCTCTGTCTGGACAAACAGGTATTCATTTTTACCAACTTGTGGTAGGAAGGTTTCGGCGAAGATGCATACACGCTACACTTTGATTAACGTCTCGTTATGGTCTATTCAGTTTTCAAGGATCAGTCCCTAATGGGAGAGGAGTCCTTTTTTTGTTTGCACTTACCGACTTGTCGTTTGGTAAAAAAGCAAAAAGGATCAAATTCCCCCTCACCTTTAGAGTGAAAATTCGACCCTCTTGAACACACCTAACTTAGAAATTTTCTAAAATTATTTTTAGTTTCTTTAGAATCTGATTCCTTTTTCTGATTAGGCTGGTTTGATGAAGTCCAAAGCTACTGGCAACATTCCTTGTTGTTTCATCACGAAAATAAAGGGCATCAATGATTTCCCTTTCTTCATTTGTTAGAGAAGCTAATGCTCTATTCAGTTCTTCAATTCTTTGGCGAGTTTCAACGAGTTTTTCCACATCGACATTTTGGTCAATAAGATTTCCCTCAAAATTTCCGTCATGATCTAAGTCACAAAAGAAAAGCAACTGGTTTTCTCTATCCAGCCGCCTTTGATAATTCTCTTTATTTGTTTCATGCCAGTATGCTTGGTACACCTCTTTGCTTACTACAATTCGTTTTCCTTCAACGAAAATAAAATATTCTTTACTCATGGTATCCTCCTAATTAATTTCAAGTTTTGTTTCTGCTTTGTTCTTGAAATCAAAAAGGAGGAGCTCTGCACTGATACATAGTCCCTCCTAAAAAACGGCATAAAAAAAGACCCAGGATATTTCTCCTCGGTCTCTTGCCTTTCTTATTTAGTTTTCGGGTTACCCCATGTTATCAGTCTATAGGTACTTCAGTACACATTCAATTCGAACGTACTCGGCAGCTAGTCCAATATCAGTCGGCATTCAATCTGCAACTACTTTGGCTTTATTTTCTTTTCCACCATTCGAGCCAGGTCCTCGGTTGTATAAATTGGAATTGTAGATTTTATCTCCTCATAATAAATCGCCTTAAGATTCTCTTCATGCAATTCCTGAATTATTCTAGGCAATTCAAATCCCCATAGGGAAACGCCTAAAAGAGTAATGGCTTCTCTTTTTCGCTGGTAGTAGCAGCTTCTTTCTAGGTTCAACATCTGCATACAAGCAGCATCTTTTGTTTTCGTTTTTCCAAGATAGCACTGCATTAAAATAGCTGAATATATTTCTCCAAATTCTGGATAATCCTTAATTTTGACCAGAGACTTATCTATAATTTCAATTAGCCACTTTGATTCAAACAGGTGACTGACACCGCTCTCAAAGTCTTGTCTTTTAAACTCAGGAGCAAAAGTCGAAAGATAAATGAGTGCTTCATCTAAGTCTTTCCCATAGGTCTCTTGAGTCTCATAAATCATGGAATCAGCAGTATTCTTAAGTGACCAAACGACATTACGATAGATCTCTAATAGAGCTTTTGATCGCTCGTAAATAGTAAGTACATCTAAGCTCTGTTCCTGGTATAGCCGCTCAATTTGCTTTAGTGTTTTAGTTTTCCTCAATTTTCTCACCTCTTAATTTTAAACTTGTATTTTTGTACATGAAAGGATATAATATAGGTACTTAAGTTCTTATTAATGAATATAATAAACTATTTTGCGATTAAAAACAAGTACTTAAGTTCCGAAATATTAAATAATAAGTACTTTGAAACCAACTAGGAGGAACAAAAATATGAATTTTGGAGAAAAACTAAAAAAATATCGCTCAGAGAACAAGATTACAAGGGAGAATTTCGCAAAGCAAATAGAAATAAGTCCAAAGACTTTGTACTTTTATGAAACTGGTCAACGCTTCCCTAAGAGTATGGAAACCTACGAAAAAATTGCGAAAGTAATGCAGTGTGATTACAACTACCTCTTAGAAAATGATGATATTTTCGTTTCTGAAGTTGCGAATAAATACGGTCAAGGTGAAGCTAGAAAGGCTCAAGCTTTAACTGAAGGTCTCGTTGCCCTCTTTGCTGGCGGTGAACTCTCAGATAATGATAAAGATGCTGCTATTCAAGCACTAACCGAAGCTTATTGGAAAGCAAAAGAAGAGAATAAAAAGTATGGTCGTAAAAACAAAAAGTAAGGTAGGTGTGTATCTTGTCAAATCGTTGGATCTATGAAAAGGTTCAATCTTTGATTAAAAAATACAAGACGAGGGACCCCAATGAACTTATTTGGTTTTTGAACATCAAGGTCTGCCCTCTTGAAGACACAAAACACCTTCTTGGAATGTACCATGTCATACAACGCAATAGATTTATTTTCATTTCTACTGAGGTTGGAAGGCAGAAAGATTTAATACTTGCACATGAATTAGGACATGACCAGTTACATCGTGACCAAGTCATTAGCGGAGTAGCATTCCATGAAAATGGTCTCTTTGTTGATAACTCAAAGAATGAACTAGAAGCAAATATTTTCGCAGCTCATTTGCTCATTGCTGATGAAGATATCATCCCACTTCTTCGTGGACAAATAGATGATGTAGACCTCTCTTATGAATTGGGAGTAGACATCAATCTGGTAAATTTAAAGATATCTGAAATGGTAAAACTTGGACTGCTTAATTTAAATGAATGTTGTGTTGAAAGACCTCGCGGGGACTTCTTAAAAAACTACCGACCAGATAAAGATGATTGGTCTGAATGCTAGGAGGCAATATGTACGCAATACTTCTTATGGTAATCGCATTCTCAGTTGTAGCTGCGATTACATTATTCAAATTAATTGCTGAATACTCAGTAAAAATTTCCGCCTATGCTATAGACTTCGCACTGGTTTTCGGTCTATCGGCATACTACATCCATCAATTAGTGATTAGTAAAATGGTGACTGGCTGGATGGTTTATGTGCTTGATATTGGCATTGGAATTCTTGCAACCTTAGCCTATGGAATTCTAATTGTTGCCATTCACAATAAGTTTCCAAAGATTAGTTCAATACTCAATTTAATTATTTCAATCGTAGGAATGTCAATTGCATTTCCATTAGCACTTGATTTAATCTCTTCTGTTCTTAAAGTCTTTGGAGTGGTTAAAGAATCATTCACACAAATTAACTTATTTGAAAATCAAACAGGAAATACAATCCTCAACTATGGAATCATTTTGGTTTTGGCTATCCCTGTTTATAGGGGACGAATGAAGTATCTGAATGGTGAGAACAAATAATTTATAGAAATATTATTAAATCTACCCGCTGACACTTCTTGTCCTAAGCGGTACAATCTTGGTATCAACAACTGAATAACGCTTAACGCTAATCTACAAATCATTCTTTTGTAGCAAGCACAGTAAGTGTACGGACACTTACGAAAAATTGATGGAGCAGGAACCCAATCCCCTGCTCCTTTTTTATATCAATTTTAACTTGTTAGGGCGAACCCTAAGACCCCAAAAAACATTACAAGGAGGAAAATATTATGGCGAATAGAGTACGAACAGAAAGACTGGAAATAAAGCTGACCAAGGAAGAAAAAGAGCTGTTTCAAGCTAAGATGAGACAAGCAAAATGCAAAAGTATGAACCATTTTTTGAGAAAATGCGTATTAGAAAAAGAAATTTATACCGTGGATTTGAAACCATTTAATGAGCTACAAGGGCTTCTGGCTAATGCTACCAACAATATCAATCAAATTTCTAAACGTGTTAATTCTACTGGAGTTATCTATAAGGATGACATCAATGATATGAGGGAAGACATTGAAAAATTTTCAAAAGAACTATGGCAGATTCACTCACTACTTCTCAATAGAACACAAAGAAATGAGGAAGATTAAGATGGCTATCACAAAGATCCATCCCATAAAATCAACTTTGAATTTTGCCATCGACTACATCACAAACGCAGATAAAACAGATGAGAAGTTACTGGTTTCATCCTACCTTTGTCACCCTATTTCTGCTCATACTGCATTTATTAAAACTAGGGAAGACGCAAATACAAGCGGATCAGTCCTTGCCAGACACCTTATACAATCCTTTTACCCAGGGGAAACAACATCAGAGAAGGCACACCAAATTGGACTGGAACTATGCCGAAAAATCTTAAAAGATGAATACCAATATGTGCTTTCAACTCATGTAGACAAGGGACATATTCACAACCACATCATCTTCAATAATGTCAACAGCAAGACTGGCAAATGCTATCAATCGAATAAGCGGAGCTACCATCAAATTCGGTTTCAAAGCGATACTTTGTGCAAAGAAAATAACCTCAGTGTGATAGATGAATACTATGAAGCCTACAAAAGAAAATATAAGACAAAAGGAAAAAGTTGGTATGAAAATGAGCACCATCAGAGAGGAACTTCTTGGAAAAGCAAACTTCAATTTGATATCGATAGGCTCATCAAACAATCGAAAGACTGGGATGAATTCCTATCTAAAATGACTGCACAAGGTTATGAAATCAAGCAAGGAAAACACATTGCCTTTAGGCATAAGGATAAAGAAAGATTCACCAGAGCTAAGACAATTGGCGAAGATTACACCGAAGAAAAAATCAAAGAAAGGATTTTAGAATCGACAAATACACGCTCTACAAAGCCAAAATCAAGAGTTAAAAAGATAATTGATGTGGAGTCAAACCCAAAGGTTAAAGAATCAAAAGGATATGAATTCTGGGCTAAGAAGCACAACTTAAAGGTAATGGCAGACTCTGTTCTTTTTCTCCGAGAGCAAGGCATTAAGTCCGTTGCACAATTGGATGTTCTAATTCAAGAACGAGCAAATAAACGACAAGAATTACAAGAAAAAATCAAATTGATTGACGATAAATCCGATCAACTAGCAACGGTAATGGAACACGCACATACCATCAAACAATTCAAGGAAATATATAAATACCATAAGGACAATCCAAATGATAAGCAATTTGAAAATGAATATTCAAGAGAGATTGCTCTTTACAAAGTGGCTGCAACGGATCTACTTGAAACTTATAAGAAGCTACCCGATACAAAAGAGCTTCTGAATGAGTTGGATTCTATCCAAGAAAAAAAGAATACCCTGATGAAAGAGTATTCTGAATCAAAAACTAATATGGATGACCTGTTCATCATCCGTAAAAACTTTGAACAATACATGGGGAAAGAGATGGAAAGATAGTTCGATATCTTTCCTCTTTTCCATTGATTCTATTGCATTTTATAAAATGTTAGTGTATCAGAAATGAACCACTTGAATATTTTACACACCTTATTGGCATAAATTGGATTCAATCTTCATTTCATCTCTCATTTCAAGTATACTGTTTTTAGTGGGAGGTTCTCAAAATGACAGAACGAAAACTTAAAGTCACTTATGCACCAGGATCTGAATATAAAGAACAAATCCCTCGCATTGTTTTGCAAGGGAAATGGTTAAAAGAACTTGGGTTTGAAGTTGGTGAATATGTAATTATTAGTCCTTCCAACGAAAACATTGTTATATCTAAATATTCCGAAAGTAAAATTCCTAAAGACAACTGATAAATTCCCTTCGGTAATGCAAACACTATATAAGTTAGGCAGCACACCCCAATTGATCGTAAATATTTGAGTACAAATTCTTATGTAATCATTATTATGCCATTTGTTTAGATAAATTTTATTTGAGTATGCCCATATTAATTTCTCTTAACGGACTTATTCCATCCAGTTGTTTATTATTTAATTTAGTATCTTTTCGACTATACAATTCAATATAAAATTTAGAGTTCTTAGTTTTAGATTTAGTATAAAATGAACCTAATTCCCAAGAACACCAGCCTCTTATATTCCCACTACCTTTTATAGAGAACTCACTATTCACAGTCCTTAAGAAAAGCAATTGTGATGCTAATGCAAGTTCATTTTCTAAATTTTTTTTGATTTCAATTCCATTATTAAGCGGTTTACAAAACAACCAGTCAACATACAAAAATACCTGATTTTTCAACATAAATAAAAACAATGAAAATGTATATAAATGGTCATCAAAAGCATGCGATAAAAAGACACGGTTTATAGGGGTTTTAAGACCATTCTCTTCGTTGTTATTAAATCTAAATTTGTTTTCAGCATAGTATTTATACAAATTAAATTCACTGCCATTTATAACCCTATTATTAATATCATTAAGTATTTTTAATAAGGCATTAAAAGCATAAACTTCATCTTTTGATTCCTGTATTTTCCTATAATCCAAATTCAACTTCTTAAAATGATTTTCTCTCAAATCCCTTTCTAATAAATTAACATTATCCATATATACAGTAAGAAGCTTTTCTTTGGTGAAGATTTCTTGTTCATAATCAGATTGCACTAAATAATTACTTTCTATATCCATTAATATCCCAATGTTTATCTTCAACAGATATTTGTAATCATCTAAAAACATTTCCCCAACGATATCTTTTATCCATTTTCCACCTTGTTGCTCTGTATCCAATAAATTAATAATTTCCGAAAAGAGCTCAATTCTACTAATCCCATTCATATTGGCTCTCCATTACCTCCTCCAAGTATTTGGTTTATTCTAAATACCACATGTAATCAGAGCTTCTATTGCCAACTTAATTCTAGCACCATCAATATTTGTTAATTTCATAAGTAGTCATTCCATTTTAGTTTCAGGTAGGTAATAAACCTTTCCACCTTTAGAAATTAAGTTCACATCCTGCTGATATAATTCTGATTGATCATGACGATATTCACTGATATTTCCCGAAATCTGATTTCTTATCATGTTAACTGTATTTTCCTCAAGTTCTCGAAAGTTAAGATCGTCTTTTATCAGTCCTGGAATGAAATAGATTGCTTTATCAACTCCAACTCTCTTTCTCCGTATTCCTTCTATATCAATGTTTAGCTTATTAGTATTTTTTTGATGCCAACTAGTTATTCTTGCTTGAGTATCAACAACCTGTTTACTGTAAATTGGCAGTAATACACTACACTGTTCTCTAGAAACATAGCCCATATGCAGTGTATATCTCAAATCTGAAATTTTATACAGTATATCCAATAAGGATTGCTGATATTCATACCAAACATTAGCTTTTTTTAATTTTTTTTCATAATCATTAAATTCAAATTCACTTTTTTTTGCATAGTCCACAAGCGTTAAATTTGCTTGCCCTAAGAGCTGAGTGCATTCCTCTTCGAGTCCATCTAATTGCGTAATTTTACTGAGTCTTAATTCATTATTTTCAAGTATCTCAACCTGAAAATCCGAAATCTTCTTCACATGGGCTATAAGCGAAAATACTCTGCTGCGATATTCATTGTCTTGAAAATCCGAAATTTTCGATATGCCATCACTTATTTCACCTAGTTCAGCATTGATTTGCGTCATATAATATTGACCAACAACCATTGATGCAACTCCCATAGCTGCAGCTGCTGTATTAGCAACAGCGGTTGTTGCATTTTGAGTCTCGACAGTCATCCAATTTGCATGCCCTTTTATACCCTCTGTCCCATTATAAAATCCACGAACAGCTCCTTCCATTGCTTTTGAATCAGCTAATTTTGCACCCGCTGGTAAGATTGCTCGATATAAAGTTTCACCATTTGTTTGAACGGCCTGTACTGCATTATTTGCTACATTTCCAACTTGAGCTAATCCAGGAACCAGATTATTTACATGAGCGAGAACTTTATTATCTTTGATTTCGACAAGTTGGTTTTCATCGATTTTATATTCACTTGGTAGCATTTCCATTTGGATGACAAGGTCGTTTGAATAATTTTTCTCATTAGCTGGAGAGCTAACAAGCGAACCCTCTGTGTTCATAAGGACATCTTCATTCTTTTTATCTGTTTTTTTAAATAAAAATATCAACAAACAAACAGCTAAAATTAAACATATCCCAATTAATATGTACTCCATAGCATTCTGCCCTCACATTTTACTTGCCTTTATTTCTTGCAGCTTTTTCAATCCATTCTCCCATATTATAATAACCATTATCATTCACGTAATCATATAACCCGTCACAAATATAATCAAAATACGCTGGAGAGTTATCATTATAATGTCCGATAATAGTATGAGGATTCCCTTTAATAGAAGTTCTTAAAGTTCTCATATCTTTAATTCCATGAATAAAAACTCCGATGATAGCATTTCCCTTTTCTATACTCTTACGAATTTCATATTGCACAAATGGACGATTAAGAGTTTCTTTTCCAATTAGAACCACTGTAACTGATGTTCCTTTTAGCTGCTCATCTATCCATCTATGTACAGCGTTCTCTCCATTTCTTTTTAATCTCTCAAATTCTGCTTTATCAGTAAAGCCCACATCTTCTTTACCTTGTGTAACCCAACTGTTTCTAACAGTCATTGATCTGTTGATGTCTTCTTCATAATGAAAACTAAAAAATACTCTTCTTGCCATTGTTAATTCTCCTCTTGATTTATTTTTTCTATAAATTTAAATACCTCTTCAGCAGTAGTTTTTGCATCAGAAAACTCAATTCCTGTATTTTTAACTCCTTCTTTTAAAGAAAGCTTTTTTGCCATCGATCCAGTAAAATCCAAAGGTATTAACACAGATTCATTCTTTTTTGCTATTTCAAATTCCTCTTCCATACCATCGGCCATTATGGTTTCCCCATCTTTATCCTTATTACCAAACATAAAAATTGATATTCCACATTTTTTAATCATTTCACTCCTATAGGAACTCCAAGTCTCTTTTAGTATTTCATCATTTCTTGCAGTTTGTGGAAAAGGCATTAAAGTCAAACGATCTCCTACTCCAATATTCCTATTTGAATAAGCATATTCAGCAACTCCATTTATTACATGTGTTCCCACACCTAAGCCATATCCATTAACAATAGAATAACCACGAGAAACTAGCTGATTTGATAAAATCTGTATAAAACTTGTTGCCTCGTCTTTTGGTAATGGTTTATATTCATGAGCACTTCCAGATATAAAAACAGTCTTCTGCTTATATCTCTTAGAAAGCAATTTCAAAATTTGTGTTATTTCGTCATAGTTGTCTATTAAGTGAACCATTATTCCACTTTTAAAAAGATCATCAATAAATAGTTCTTGTTTAATTACTTCATAATTATAATCTGCCTCTTCTTTTTTATAAGCCTCTTCTTTCCTTCTATAGTCTTCATCATTTTGGTCTTTAGGTTTCGGCGGTCGTTCAGGTTCTACAGGACGTCTCATAATACAGTAATGTGGCCTAGTATTACCTTTTAGAAGAATCCTCATTTTACTTAACACAAAATTAAAATTAGGATCAGAGAACCCAAAGCCTAAAAACAAAAATGTTTTTTTGAGTAAATCTCCTTCTAATACTTCTCGAAAAAACATTCTTTTGTTAATTCCGTATTCTTCGTAATCATTGCGTGTTATAACAGCTTCACTAGGTGTTCGATAGTCTCCATGCATTTTATATATAACTGCATCCAGATCTCTAATCTGAAGTTTCAACTGATCATCTTTCGTCATTGCAAAACTTTTTTTATAGACCGCATCCAAAGATTTCTCAATCAAATCATCATAATTGGTTGTCCAATAAGTATTTATAGGTAATGAGGCTAGCAAAAAATGATTTTCCGTTGGACTAGTATGGCTTGAAAAAGAATCTACAATCACATTCTCTATTTTAGATCTTCCCTTAGAATTGCCGAAATACTGTGCCACATTCAATAAATCATGTTCCTTATCTATGTCTAGTTGAATTTGTTTTGCTGGCTCTTTCAATAGACCTTTCCAATCAAAAAATCCTGCCGGTTTTGAGAGACCAGCACCCGCAAAAATTGCTAATGTCTCGCTTTTTATTGCTTGTTCTAATTCATCAATAAGCTCTGTTCTTGAAATATCTTTTCCCACGTTTTATCCTCCCTCCATTTACTTATCATCACTATTGTAATCTTCCATAATCGCCTTAAATACGGAATCAGATAACCACTTCTTAAACAGATCATTGTCATTAAATTGTTTGAAAAGTTCCATGTTGTCTTTCATGATACTTACCATAACGCTTACTAAGGCTCTAGAGAACTCTATTTTGATATTTTGTGGATCTGCATTTTTCAAGGCATTTCTCAATTTCTCATCCTTAACAACCATCTCAGGAATTGCCTTGATTTGTTTTGCCACATTATCCTTATCTTCCCAATCTATGTTCCCAAAAATATCATTGAAGCTATTGATGATATTATCTAGCGTATCAATTTCTGGATCTATAATAGTGGCAATACCAGCTGTAGGGGTGGCAATTTCACCATCGTTATCATCCATAACAATATTTATTTCATTTTGTTTTTCTAAACGATAACTTTCTAAATCTATGGTGTCTAAAACACCTTTCGAAAGGTCATCTTCTCTTGGTGTAGGTAATCTATGCACGAGCAATTCAAAGAAGATATTCTTAATTGCCCATTCTTTTTGTCCAAAAGGCAGGATTGAAGCAAGAAAATTATATGTTCTTATAAATGACTTAACGCCACTCTTGAACTCAATTTGCTCCTCTTCTTCAAGTTTTATATACCTTGCAACACATGAATCCAGTATCGAGTCGTTATATTCTCTTGGTTCATTGTTCAAGAAGTTCTCAACTACATTAATGACTTGTTCGTCATCAAACACATCCATACTTTCAAGAAGGGAGAGCAAATCATAAAGTTTATTCGGATCTGTTTCCTTAACTAGCTTAGTTTGTTTATAGTATTTTTGGAAAGACTCCTCAATTTGTTTTGGGTCATTCGCAAAATCTAATACACAAGTATCAATCTTATTCTTCGCACTACGATTTAATCTTGATAGCGTCTGTACAGCCTTAATGTCATTCAAAACCTTGTCCACATACATAGTATGCAATAAAGGTTCGTCATATCCAGTCTGGTACTTATCAGCCACAATCAAGAATCGATATTTATCTTTCTTGAATTCTTTAGGAGTATCTTTGTCAGAAAATCCATTGATTAAACTTTCAGTAAGCTCTTTGCCTTTATATTCTTTTGTGCCAGAAAATGCGACAATCGCTTCGAAGTTACTCCCTAAGTCTCTTAGAATATCTGATATGGCATAGTAGTAGTCGATTGCACGTACAATACTATCCGTGACAACCATAGCTTTCGCTTTTCCACCAATCTTCTTTGAACTTGTTTCTACGAAATGGCGTACCATCTCATTTGCTTTTTCTCTAAGTGGAAACTCCTGTCCTTCAACAAACTTCCTTAATTTCTTTTTCGCTTTTCTAGAATCAAACTCTGGATTTTCTTCGATTGTTTTGAAAATTTTATAGTAGCTCTCATAGGTCGTATAGTTCTTTAAAACATCAAGAATAAAACCTTCTTCAATCGCTTGTTTCATTGAATAAAGGTCAAACTCACCCATACTTCCATCTTCTTTACGCATTCCAAACATTTCAATTGTTCTAGGCTTTGGGGTAGCTGTAAAAGCAAAATAACTCGCATTAGTTATCATACGGCTTGCTTCAATTAATTCTGCAATTTTATCTTCTATATCTAAATCGTCATCACTAGCACTTAATTCTCCAGACAAGGACATGTTCATACTTCCAGCAGCTTTACCACTTTGAGAAGAGTGAGCTTCATCAATAATAATAGCAAAGTGTTTGTTTTTCATTGATTTCCCGATCGTATCTAAAAGATATGGGAATTTCTGAACAGTACTTATAATAATTTTTTTGCCATCTTTTAATAGCTCTTCAAGATTTTTAGCAGATTCAGCATGACCAATATTGCTGGATACCTCAAGGAATCTTTTTACATTCTTTGTAATCTGATCATCTAAATTTCTTCTATCAGTAACAACAATAATAGAATCAAAGAGTGGCTTCCCTTCACGTTCAACGCCAACTAATTGATATGCAAGCCAGGTAATCGAATTTGATTTTCCACTACCTGCACTATGCTGTATTAAATATTTTTTGCCAACACCATGCTCTTGAACATCGGCCAATAATCGTTTAACTACTCGCCATTGATGATATCTTGGAAAGATTTGAACTTCTTTTTTCTTTTCACCATCTTCTTTTTCTTCAATTACTTGAGCAAAGTTTTCTATAATGTTTGTAAGTTCCTTCTTGTCCAAAAAGACCTTCCAAAGATAATCTGTCATCGTTCCATCAGAAGGTGGATTGCCAGCTCCATCATCATCGGTGCCTTGATTAAATGGCATAAATCTCGTATTAACGCCATCTAATCGTGTTGTAAAAGAAACTGCATTTTCGTCTACAGCAAAATGAACCAAACAACGCTTGAATGAGAAAAGAATCTCCTTTGGGCTACGATCATTTTTATATTGCTCTTCAGCATTTTTATATGTCCAGCCTGAAGATGATGTACGGTTCTTTAATTCCATCGTAATTACAGGTAAACCATTAATAAAGATACATAAATCAAGTTCTAACCCTTTATCAACCTCAGAAAAAGTCAACTGATTGCTTACAGAAAAGATATTATAATCAAATTCAGTATAGGACTCTGGTCTTTTAGATGTTGGATTTAGAAAAAACATCACAACTGAATTTGAAGCTCGATAGTCTTTGATTCCATTCTTCAAGACATGAATAATGCCATTTCTAGTTATTTCAGTAGAAAGTCGATTAAAGAACTGTTCTCTACTCAGATTATCAACCAATCGTAGTTCTTCATAAGTCGTTGGTTGTGAAGTACGAATAAAACGCAGTAAGCGTTCTTCATCAAATGCAAACTTAGGATTGTAGCTCAGTTTTATCTCTTCTGGTGTTACGTATTCATATCCCGCTTTATCTTTCAAATATGAAATTATGCTTTGTTCTAATCCATTTTCATCCATATTGCGTTTTAATCCCATTCGTCTTCTCCTCCTTCTACTTGATCTTCGTCTTCTTCAAAAATACTTTCGACCTTTTCATACTCTGGAATAACTATATCTCTTATATCTATTTTCCCAGTAACCACTGACGATATCAGTGATTGTTTAAGATTATCTAACTCTATAATTTTATGTTGTATTACTTCTACTAACTCTTTATTTTTCTCAATCAAATTATCAATATTCCTTGCAACTTCAATTTGCACATCAATTTCAGGAAGTATAATTTTCTGCATAAGAATTTGATTAGCTACAATGCTTGGTTTTACAGTGTTTGTAGCAAAATCTTCCCACGGAAATATTTTCATTAAGTAATATAAATATTTAAAATCAGTAAGATGGTTATTTTTCATAGCATAAGCTGTATCAACTATCCAGAGCTTACCTTCAACAATATACGGCTTTCCTATTGTTCCCTTTCTTCCGAAAATTATAAATTCCCCATCTAATAGATGATTGTTTGTGTATTTAAAAACCTTATCTCCTGAACCAAATACTCGTACTGCTTCGCTATTTTCGGAATCAACTTCTACTGAAATTTCTTTTCCAGCTATAACACTGCATACTCGCTTAAGGGGAACATTGCGAAAAACACTGACCTCAGATATTTTATTCCTAATTATAGTATTATTGAGATTTTCAAATAGAGCTATTTTCTTCTTTTCTTGCTCAATCAACTTGTTTATTTCATTAATCTTCCAATCTAGAAAATTCGCAATTTGCTCTTGCTCTTGTAATGGGGGGATTGGTACATTTTGTACTTTCAAACTGTCATATGCAATTCGCATCCTTACGGTAAAAAGTCTCCCATCGTCACTTTCAGACATTTGAATGCCTTTGCCAGTCCCAACTAAGCTTCTTTGAAAATTATAATTTCTAAAAACATACTCCATATATCTTTTATCAGAGTTATTATCAATGATTTTCAGAGCATAATAAACTGGACTAATTGCTCCATAATATTGGGACATGCCTACAGAACCCGCTACTATATTCATGCAATTAACAAGGATATCTCCTTCGTGGCATATGTTGTAGTTGGAAATATCTTCTTTTGGTTTATTGCCACCTTTTTCTTTTCGTTCAGAATATAAGCTGACTCCATATTTTGCACTAAGAGAAAGTATTTCTTCAGTTTTTATGGGCTTGTTTCTTTCTTTACGTTGCTCAAAAACACTTGCTATTCTTCTTACGTCCCAGTGACTCGGAACTTCTTTTAACCAAGAGGGTTCTACTTCTTTATATCGTTCAAATCTCATTGCAAGCCCTCCAGAATTTTTGTCATCATGCCATCTGACTCTTTCTCAAGTTCCATAATTCTATTAACGATGACTTCAACACTATCTAGTTGCTTTGGTTTGTAAAAGTATTTCATAAAATTGATTTCATAACCAACTTTTGTGGTCTTATTATCAATCCACGCATCATTGTGATAAGGTAAAACTTCTTGATTAAAGAACTCTTCGATACCACCTTCAAATAATAATGGCACAATTTCAGTATCTCTTAAATCCGTATCAGGCTCTAATTCACCATTTGACTTCTTTATAGGTTCAGCTTTCTCATCTTTTTCTGAAAACATATCGAACAATCCAGTAGCCGAAAATTTAGATAAGGTTAATTGTTTTAATCCTTTGTCCTTGGCTCTTTTATTGAATTCTTTTTCAAAGGATACATAGTCTAAATAGTCATCAGAGTTTTCCAGACTTTTTAACACTTCATAATAAGCAATCATCTTCTCTGTGTTCTTTACTTCCGCCTTCGAAGCTTTCGTTTGCTTTAATCCATTTTGTTCAGCTTTTTTTATCTTTGAATCAGTAACCTCTTCATCAAAAACTCCTAAAGTTTCCATTAGAAGCTTTAATTTCTCAAGTTTTTCTTCAGCAACACTAACCTTAATTCTTAACGGCCTTTCAATAGTAATTTTATAGTAACCAAAATCCTCATTACTAAAAATCTTGCTGTACTCATTTTCCTCAAAATTAGAATACAATGAAATAATTGTTTCCTTATCCTCCGTGGATAGTTCACAATTTTTCTTTCCCATATTTTTTCTAAGAGATTTCTTCATTGAAGAAGCATCAATGAGTTGAATCTTACCTTTTCTTCTTTCTTCTTTACGATTACTTAGAATCCAAATATAAGTAGTTATTCCAGTGTTATAAAAAATATTCTCTGGTAACTGAATAATTGCTTCTATCAAATCTGATTCAAGCATATAGCGTCTCGCATTACTTTCGCCACCTTCAGCATCTCCAGTGAAGAGTGCAGAGCCATTATGAACCTCTAAGATTCTGCTTCCCATATCAGTATTTTTCATTTTTGAAATATTATTTAGAAGGAAAAGCAGCTGTCCATCACTCACTCTTGGTAACATGGCATACTCCGGATTATCTCCATAGTTAATGATGAATCTAGGGTCTGAAATATTATCTCCCCCCATTTTTTCTTTATCTACCTTCCATGATTTACCATATGGTGGATTTGAAAGCATAAAATCAAAGCTCTTATCATAAGCTTGGTCATCAGATAAAGTCGAACCATAATAAACATGGTCGCTTTCTGTTCCTTCACCTTTAATCAAAATATCTGCTTTTGCAATAGCATATGTCTCTGGGTTCACTTCTTGACCAAATATATGGGTTGATACAGTTTTTCCTTTTTGCAGTGCAATATTTTCCAGTTTTTCTGCTGCGACTGTCCCCATACCTAAAGTTCCAGCTGCACCATCATATATTGTATAGGTTGAATCCTTTATTTTATCCATGACCGGAAGAATAGCTAAATCTGCCATCAATTCGACTACATCCCTAGGTGTAAAGTGTTCTCCAGCCTCTTCATTATTTTCTTCATTGAATTTTCTAATGAGTTCTTCAAAAAGAGTTCCCATTGCATGGTTATCTAAACCTTTGTGCAATACTTTTCCATTATCATCTACCACTTCATAAGGGCTTAGATTAATGTTATTAGAAGTAAATTTTTCGATGACTGAACCAAGAATTCCAGCTTCAGACATTGTTGTAATCTGAGTTTTAAATTTAAACTTTTGAAGAATCTCTTTTACATTGTCAGAAAATCCATCTAAGTAACTTTCAAAATTCTTTCTCATATTCTGATTACTAGTTGAATTTAGAAGTTCTTTCAAGGTGAATTCAGAAGTATTATAAAAAGACTGACCTGCAACACCCGATAATGCTACACCTTGATTTAAGACGCCATTTTCATCTAGCATTTGTTTTGTTTCTAAAACTTGTTTTTTTGTTGGTTCTAAAACCGAATCCAATCTTCTTATTACTGTCATTGGGAGAATAACGTCCCTGTACTTTCCTCTCACATATACATCACGTAAACAATCATCGGCAACTGACCAAATGAAACTCACCAATCTATTGTGTTCTATAGCACTTAATCCATTATTTAGACTCATTATTTATTCTCCTCATCTCTTCTATTTACAGCTACCAAGTCTCCAAAATCAACATTTAAGCTCGTTGCAATTCTGTATAGAACTTCCATGCTTACAAATTCACCACGCCCCATTTTTGCAATAGTAGCTGGTGCTATTCCAATGGATTCATGCAGATCTTTTTTATTCATACCTTTATCTATTAACAGTTTCCATAATCCGTTATAATTCACTTTCATATATACACCTCAAACTTTCGCTTTCGTGAAGTTATTCTATTAGATTATATCATATAAGTACGTAATATTAAATATAAATTTATCAACAAAACAAAAAAAGCCGGTGAAGTCCGAAGACCACACCGACTAATTTATTATCTTTCTTGTCCTTTATTTTCTTTCTTTGCTAAGTCGTTACTCTTATCATTCTTCTGATAATCTTTAATTGCTCCCAGAATTGAAGTTTTCTTTTCTTGCTTCTCAACCTTCTCATTCATCTGCTCACGGCTCTTTAGCAACTTAGATGACAAGATACGAACATTGGAATGCTCCTTCCCGTTTTCATCAATAGAAGTTCTCAGTTGACCAAACAGTTTTACAAAGTCCCCGCGTTTAAAGTCTTTAGGAATTTCGCCTTTTTCTCCATAAGCAGAGCAGTTTGTATAGGTTTTATTACCATCATCATCTTTTAAAGCAACAGAGAAATTGACAACCTTGAAGGCTGTTCCATCCTTATTTTCTCGATCTACAACTTCAACTTCGCCAACGACATTGCCAACAATATTTACTAAATCATCTTGATCCACTTCAATAGCATCAGACTCTTTTAATTGTCCTTGTTCTCTTAGATTTTCAATCGAATAATCAAAGTCCTCGTGAAGTAAGCTACCATTATCACTTGCCATGAAGTCCTCAAACACAACATCCAAGGCTTCGTTATCATCAATTCCTTTTTCAACACTCACCAAAGCTTTTATAAAGTCCTTGTAGTTCTCATCAATCATCTGGTTAATTGTTTGTTTTGCTTCGTCAAAATTCATTTTCTATTCCTCCTATGTGTTAAATGATTAAGAGGCAGCACAGTGGCTACCTCTCTTTTTCTTGATTCTTCTTTTCTGATTGTTCTTCGTTTTTCTTGCTAGATTGATAGCTTCTAATTTGACTTAAGATTGATGTTTTTTCTTCGTTATTTTCAAGGTCTCCTATATCATCAACCGTGCTATCTCTGAAATTTGCATCATAACGGTCTTTAACTCCATCATTATCCATATCTTTATCAAGCGGATCATACCAAGTCCCATCCTCATCAATTCTAAGCCCTGTTTTAGCCTCTAAGTCATCTTCATCGACAAATACCATATCAGAGAAAGTCACGCTCTCGACATGGCGTTTTAGGGCTAGTAAGGCAAGCTCTTCGCCTTCTTGTTCAATAAATCTACCTGAACTTATAACCTCACCATCTACTAGCTGAGACCAAGAATAACTTTCTAAATCGAGCTCATACTGGATTTCATGCCTTCCATCTTCTGATTCCGTGTAGGCAATACCTACATGTCTTAAATCAGGATATAAAGCATCGAATTCTTCATACTTATTTTCCTCATCATATTCTTCATTACAGAAGTCGATGATGACACGTTTCACATCCTCTAGCAGTGGATTCTTGTTTTCCTTTTCTTCTACTTCACCCATATCCAAGATCCGATTTAGTTCTGCAAGGCGTAGGACTTTTTCTTTTAATTCAATTGCTTTTTCAAAAGGTTTCTCTGCCTCCACTTTAGCTGTGATTAACTGATCTTTCGTTGCTTCTAACTTATCTTGCAAAGTCTGAAGTCTTTCGCCCATCTTATCTAGGACATTATCAAGCCTTTGGATATTACCATCTGCACTTACACCAAATTCTCCTTTATGTTTGGCTTTACCTTGCAAGGTAAACTTGTATAGGTTATGGAAGCTATCATAAGACGCTTCTAAATCAAAATTACGATACTTTCCGATGACTTTACTATCTCTGATACCAACAGACTTTACAGACTCTAATAAGGCTTCTCCAGCGTCTTTTTTATCTGTATATCGATGATTATCTAGTGTTAAAGACGTGAACTTATCCTCACCCAACGCCTTTGGTTCTACTACCACTAAGTCTTGCTTAATGTTATCAATCAAATTCTCTAACCTTGCTATCTCATTTGGATAGGACTTTAGTATTTTATCCTCCAGTCGATATTGATTCGATTTGTAGTTTGCTTCAAGCATTTTCAGTTTCGTCACTTCATTGTCCAGGTCCATTTTTTCTTTAATAACTGGGTTCCCTGTTGCTAGAGCCTTAATTTCTGCATAGCTTAGGCTTGATTCATCAACGTCCTCAGCCACACGAACGGGAGTCTTAGATGTCATAATCTGCGAAATAAACTTTTGTTTGTTCTCAATTGTCTGCCATAAATAACTATCAAAGGTATTTTCAGTAACATACCTAAAAATATTGACTTCCTTGTTTTCATTCCCTTGACGTACAATTCTTCCTGCCCTTTGTTCTAGGTCAGAGGGTCTCCAAGGAACGTCCAAATCATGAAGTGCAATCAGCTTATTTTGAACATTTGTGCCGGCACCCATCTTTTGCGTAGAACCCATTAATATACGAACTTCGCCACTTCTAACTTTGGCAAAGAGTTCATCCTTTTGTTTGTCGCTATTGGCTTCATGAATAAAGGCTAATTCCCCTTTAGGAATCCCCAGTGCAACCAATTTCTCTCGAACATCATCATAAATATTAAACTCTCCATCTCCTTTAGGAGTGGACATATCCGAGAACAGGAGCTGTGTTGAACGTTCCTCAGAAGTTTTATCCCAAATGGCAAAGACATTCTTTACACATACATTTACCTTGCTATAAGGATTATCTGGTAACAGAGGGTTAATTAGTCGTTGGTCTAAAGCGAGTTTCTTTCCATCACTGGTGATTTTGAGCATATTATCTTCTTCAGGCTCAACGCTTCGATTTCTCACCTTGTCTGCACGTTCAGATAGACTTGCAAGGATTTCTTTCTGTTCTTCTGATGGCATAGTTTTAAGAACTTCAAACCTTGCTTCTGGTATTGGCAAATTTAGCATATCTGCTGTTTTAATATCTGCCACTTCTTTGAACATACTCATAAGTTCTGGAAGATTGAAGAACTTAGAAAATCTTGTCTTCACCCTGTATCCTGTACCTTCTGGTGAAAGCTCAAAAGCAGAGACTGTTTCACCAAAGTTCGCCGCCCATGAATCAAAGTGTTCTAAGCCATTCTTTTTTAAATCATCAAATTGAAGGTATCTCTGCATGGTATAAAGTTCTGTCATAGAATTTGAAACTGGTGTACCAGTGGCAAACACGATTCCTTTTCCACCAGTCATCTCATCCATGTATCTACACTTCATATACATATCAGAAGACTTAAAAGCTTCCGATTGACCAATACCTGCCACATTTCTCATCTTAGTATGGAGAAATAGGTTCTTATAGTTATGAGCCTCATCAATAAAGAGCTTATCAACTCCTAGTTCTTCAAAAGTAATTACATCATCTTTCTTAAAATCATCTGTCAATTTTTCAAGCCTTGTTTGAAGTTTCTTCTTTGTCTTTTCTAATTGCTTGACGGTAAAATTTTGATTCCTATCGTACTTGTAATCGTTGATATAATTGATGATTTCATCGATCTGGTCATTGATATGCTTCTCCTGATATTCCTTACTCATGGGAATCTTTTCGAATTGTGAATGACCGATAATAACTGCATCATACTCACCTGTTGCAATGCGGCCGATCAGTTTTTTTCTTTTCTTTGGTTCAAAGTCCTTTTTGTCGGCCACCATGATATTTGCTCCAGGATAGAGCTGCATAAACTCACGCCCAATTTGCGAAGTTAGATGATTTGGCACTACAAATAAAGACTTGCTACACATCCCAAGTCGTTTGCTTTCCATTGCACTCGCAACCATCTCATAGGTCTTACCAGCTCCAACAACATGGGCAAGCAAGGTGTTCCCACCATAAAGACTTCTTGCAATAGCATTACGTTGATGTTCTCTTAGATCAATCTTTGAATTCATTCCTTCAAAGGTTAGGTTACTTCCGTCATACTCCCGATTACGAATTGAGTTAAATCGCTCGTTATACATATTCTCTAACCGATTTCGCCTATCTGGTTCTTGAAATATCCAATTCTTAAATTCCTCTTTTAGAAGTTCTTGCTTCTGCCCAGCCAGTAATGTTTCTTTTTTATTGAGTACGGAACTTTTTGAACCATCAGGGTTGACAACTTGGTCAAAGACTTTTGTTTCTTTTAGGTTTAGTGCATCTTCTATGAGCTTGTAGGCATTCACTCGGCTTGTACCAAAGGTTAATTCGGCAAGGTCATTGCCTCGATCAACACTTTTACCCTCAACATTCCACTCGCTAGTCATTGGTGAAAACTTCACTTTGATATCCCAGCGATTATATCCAGGTGTTTTTAATGTCTCGAACATGAAATGCTCTACATCTTTTGTTGGAATCCATGTTGCTCCTAAACGCACATTGATATCTGAAGCAGTGAGCCTCTCAGGCATCACTTCTTCAAGTTTTTGATGTTGATGTTGAAGTGCCATATATTCTTTTTCCAGTACTTGTGCTTCTTTTTCATCAATCTCAAATCGTTCTCCCCCTTGGAAGTAGGAACGCTTGGATAAAAGCTTTGAAACATGGGATTCGTACTCTTTGATGACACCGAGTTTTTCTCTGATATTTCCACTCAGGTACTCATCTGCTGTTACATAGTTAAAGTGGTATTCGGAGTCATCAAGAACATTCTGAAAGGGTTTATTATTGCCAAACTGATCAAACTCTTGAATATCTAGATAGATTTCTCCATGTAGTTCTTGAATGAGTGTTTCTTTGTTCTTATCAGTCAATTCAGTCATATAGTCAAAGTCAACTCGCCCTCTTTGAGATATTGATAAAACCAAGGCTTCCAGTGATGTATCAACATGGTCAACACTTTGTGCTTTGATAATCGTTCTCTTGCTAAATATATCGCCTTTTGCCTTAAAGTTTTCCTCATCATCAAGCACCTCGATTGAGGATATCAATGGGAAGTTGCTATCTTCTTTTAAAGCTCTGGTATTAGATAAAGAATTTAGATAACCATACTTTTTAGAAAAGGCATCATAGATTTCATTTAATACAATTTGCTTGCCTTCAACAACTTCATCACTTGAACCTTGCGTCTGTGCCTCGATTACATCTTTTAGAGCTTCTGTGACTTTTAGATAATCTCCAATTTTTTCTTTATTCTTCTCTATCACTTCTTTTTGAATGAGAATAGAGTTTTCCCTAAAGTAAACCTGGTTATCAATGATGGTATAGGAGAAGTTTTTGATATCATCCGTTGCCGGTAGCGTTACTTCTTCATCAACATCAAGTTCAATTTCTTCATAGTGGTTTTCTCTTGCAATTTTCTCTACTGCAGTCTGTAACTGACGTTTCAGATCCACTTCATTTGGGATACAAACGACCCTGTTACCAAAGGGCCCACTTTCCTCAGTCATTTCACCTAGAATCATCTCAGGATTCTCCACAAAATACTGATTGTAGTTTAGCCCTTTCTCATCGCTTCCTAGGTGAATCCAAGGCTCATCCCGATCCCGAATGCTATCTCTTTTCTTTAGGAAGATAATATCGCTGGTTACTTCTGTACCTGCTTGCCCTTTAAAAGTGGTATTAGGAAGTCTTATTGCTCCTAGAAATTCTGCACGTGCAGCAAGATACCTTCGAACACTCTCATCTTTTTTATCAAGTGTTCCACTAGAAGTAATGAAGGCAATCACACCACCATTTCGAACCTTGTCTAAGGTCTTAGCAAAGAAGTAGTCATGAATTAGAAAATTATTTTTGTCGTACTCTCTGTCATTTACTTTGAAGTCTCCAAAGGGAACATTACCGATGGCAATATCAAAGAAATTGTTTGAGAATTTTGTCTCTTCAAAACCTTTAATCTGTATATCACTCTTGGGATAGAGCTTTCTTGCAATGCGGCCACTAATACTATCTAACTCAACACCATAAACTTTTGAATCCTTCATCGAATCAGGAATACAGCCTACAAAAGCACCAACACCCATACTAGGCTCTAAAATATTCCCTGTTTTAAATCCCATTTGTGATAGAGCTGAATAAACCCCTTCAATTACTTGTGGGGGAGTGTAGAAGCTTGTAAGAGTACTTTCTTTGGCACTATCGTATTCTTTGGAAGTCAGGTTTTCTTTTAAGAACTCTCGCACGGCTTGCCATTGACCAGTTTTGTTTTCATCAAAGGTATCTGCCAGTCCACCCCAGCCAACATAGCGACTTAGAACCTCTTGCTCTTTAAGTGTCGCATTACGATTTTCTTTTTCAAGTGCGAACAAGGTCTCTAGGGCTTTTTTATTGTTCTCAAGCCTTTCGGATGGTGTAAGATTTTCTTGGAAGACATCAGTAGACATATGATAGTTGCTTGCAACTAGTTTTGGAGTAATGATATCTGCTTCAACATCAGCCACAAATTCATCTTCATGAATTGGTTTTAGAATTGAATCAAGGTCTGATTCTTTACGATAAATAACAACTTCTGAACCAGTAATAAATCCGCCAAGAAATCCTTCATGGTCTTTTATTGTCACCGTTTTAATATCACCCACCCCATCAAAGCCAGTGATTGTCCAAGCTTTTTCTTTATAGAGAACTTCATCTCCAATCAAGAAAGTTGGCCTTTCGAGTTGAATCTTCTCGAAAAGTTCTGTTTCATTTTCAAAGCTTACGATGGGAACTGTTAGGTTCTTCTCATCGACTGGTGAAATCCACAAATCATACTTCTTTGTAATTGGGTTAAGAGCAGCTTCTCGCCTTACTGTATACGCTTCATGGTCATAATAAACGAGTTGTCCAACCTTTAAATCTGGTGTCAACACTTCGTTCTCTAAATCAAGGGCGATTTGCTCATTCGTTTTATCTGGCTCAACAATTTCTTTATTTGTTTTATTAAGCTCAAGCATTTCATTGCCTTTGGCTATGAGTTCAAGCGTAGTCAGAAAGCCTCGGCTTAGCTCATTAATTTGTTCAATGGAAATGCCCGCTTCTACATAAGAGCGAAGGATATTAAAGTCACCAACATCTAGCTTTGAACCCGCTAAAGCATTTGATTGCTCAATAGATATTCCTTTTTCAAGCGACCAACGAGTCTGCTCCATCTGCCAGGAAGAAATCCCACTTTTGCTATAGCTTAAAACTTGGTCTAAGGATAAAGTTTCTAGTCCCTTTTTGATTTGTTCTTTTTGCTCATCATTTAAATTGCTAATATCAATCGGAGCCTGAGTTATAAAAACATTGGAATCACTCTGTGTCTCAGATCTTCTTTCATTGTCTGTATAACCTACAAATTTAATCTCACCAACAATTTCATCAGGCAGATTTTCTTCATAGAAGATGATGTTTCTGTTCGCTTCAATTAGGGCAAGTTTTTTATAGTCTCCAGTTCCTCGATCTTCTTCAAGTTTATTGCCTACCACATAGCCATTGCCCATCGAGTAAAATCCCAGATCATACTCAGCAAGTTTCTCATCCTGTTTTTGCCAGAATTTCGGCCGAAAATTATTCCACCACTCTTTTGAAACCTCTTGATAAATGTCTTTTCTAGCAAAGGACTCATCTATCCAGTTATATGAGCTACTTTCTCCATCGATTTGAGCAATGAGCTTTCCATCTTCTGCATTCCTATTTGAGTAGAAGACATCTAAACCCTCATCTGTTTCTTCATATGACAACTTTGGTAACTGGGTATCTTTCACCATAAAATCATTAATGGTATATGAGGTAAAGAGTCCGCTATCTATAAGTTCATCTACTTTTTGACTTTCTTCAAAGGTCACTCCTCTATAAAGGGGATAGGTTGTTTCGTCCATTTGAATTTCACTATTTGTTTTTTCAATTTTGATATGTGAAATATCATAAGAAGAAACTAGAACAAACTCATTCCCAACTTTTACAGCAACTTTTTCTTCAATACTTTCTGCTTCTAAATTGTTTGAAAATACTTCTGAGCCAAATACGCTTATCAGCTCATCGCTCGTTAGTTGTTTAGAAAGCTCTGTATCTAAAAGCTCACGATAAGTTTTGGGAAAGTCTTCTAGGATAAGCCTTTGAGCTCCAAGGCTCTTTAATTCATTCAAATTGAAATATCCAAGCTCAGGTTCAATGCCAGCAACCAAGCCAAAGGCATCACCAGACGCTTCGTCATATTCAGTCAAATACCATGTCCAATTACTTCTTAGTGGAATAACATAGGCTGCATGAACTACTTGATCTAAAAGTGGTGTATCTTCTTGTCCGTAAAGTTTTGGAATATTATCTAGAATCTCATTTGGCATCAGCTCATCGGGATTATCTTTTAAATAAAAAGAAAAAGAAGCCGATTGTTCGACTTCCTCACCTTCGTTTCCTTCTTGATTTTCTAAGCTTCGACTACTTCCTTGATGATGATCTCCTTCAAGCTCGAAATCAGATTGTTCATTTGCCCCTCGTATTCCTGTGGCTTTTCGATCTTCATCTCCTCCGTCAAGCCCCAAGCTTCCATCATTCTCGGTTTCTCGACCCTCATCATTTGAATGGCTCTTTCCTGTGTTTCCATGAGATGTGGCACTAATTTCTTCTCGTAATATAGGTCTGTCAGAAGTTCCCACTGTTCCTGATTCTCGCTCTCTGCTAGAAACTCTAGCCTCATCGCTGCGTATATCGGATTGGGATATCTCTCTATGAAGTCCTTGCTCTCTTCTAGCTGATTCAGTGTTTTCTCCTTGATTCTCTCGGCTATCTCCTGCGTTGTTGCCAGATCTGAGAACTCGTCCGTCCTCGTTAAGTCTATCATTGGTATCTCTTCGAAATACATTATCTAATCCTCCTTCTTTATCATTACTTTTATTATATTCGGCAGCCCTTACATTTGTCAGCAGCCTATTTTTCATTTTCTCATTACTTTTTGTAATGAGTTCTTCCAAAATTTCTTTATTAAGTCTTGTAAGTTCGTCACCCACTTGCATAAGCGAGATTCCATCTAGTCTTTCTAATCCCTTTTGAAAGGCTATAGAATCAACCTCAACTGATATACCTAACCTTGTCGAAAAACTTACAAGTGCTGATTGTTCTAGAAACTCTCTAAATGCACCTTGGTCTTCTTCCTGAATTCTAAGGTCATTCATCAAAGAGCTAAATATATTTTCACTTTTTAACCTGATGAGCGTATTGAAATCTCCTCGTAAATCTCCCGTCACTTCTTGACCTTCCATTAAAATCATATTAGAAATGATCTCTTGATCCTCTTCTTTAAATTTTCATATACGGACTTCGTTGACCTCTTTATTCTTCGATATGGTTTGTTCTACATCAAAAATATGGTCTACCTTCTGGTAGTACCCATAATCTTCAATGATTGGAATCCCTTTTTGCCCCATCATTACCGTTCGGTTCAAATTCTGTTTCCAGAAATCAAACTTGGCACAAGCTGTTGCTCCTGGATTTTTGTCGTATATGCTTAACTGGTTGATAAAGTCATATCGCCAGTTATTACCCATCGTTTGCAAAAGCTGAACATAATTCCTATCATCGTTCAATACCTCTTGCTTGATGAGTTCTATCTGATGCTGAAAATCATTAATCCTCATGTTTTCCTCCTTCTGTTGTTTTATAGATTTGGTTCATTTCTATCCTTTTTCTTGTCTTGAAAGAAACTTTCCAAGTCAACTTCATAACCATAGTTGTCAAAAGCTTGTACTGTTACTTTCGTCTCAACTAAATGATATTCTCCAAGTCTTGTGTAGCCTTGACCATGAACTAGAAACACCAAACTTTTTTCATTAACATATACATCCATACCATTTTTGAAGTCTGTACTTTCTAAGATATCGTTTAAGCTCTGCAAATCATCATTCGTAATATATTTCTCTCGATGGTCCCTGTGATACTCATCTACATATTCAACGGTATATAGACAGTCATAGTTCTTGATGGAATAGATTTTTTCAAAGATGTTTTCTATTTCCTTCATATGTTTTTCGTGTTGTGCTTCATCACAATCTAAAATGCTAATCTTGTTTAGTGCCTTCATTTTCTTCTCCTTTTATAATTTCTTTTAAAATGCTTTCAAGAACAGGCACAACGATGCTGTTACCTGCTTGCTTGTATAAAATGCTTGATGTTGTTTTTTCTTTTTCTGGATAGATTTTTCTTAATCTCTTGAAATCCTCATCGTTAAACCCCATAAGTAAAAAGCACTCTTTTTCAGTTAAATAGCGATACTTACCATTTTCTAAATCGACTAGCCCAGCATTTGGAATTCTCATTTGCTTGGTACTAATCGTATAAGCAAAGTCTCCAATAATTTGAACTCGTGCCTTGAAGTCTCTTCGGTAGTCATTATTTGTATCCATGAGCTTTAGCATGGAAGGCTGATGCACGAGGTACTTCTCTGAAACATCCGTTTCTAGGATTTCCTTGATACTGGGAGCTTGCCATTTTTCAAGATTCTCAAATTGAAACATATTGTCTTTTAAACCACTCACGACAAAGATTCGTTCTCGTTTTTGAGCTATACCAAAGTCTATAGCATTTAAAATCTCAAATTTATTTTGATAACCGAGTTCCTCAAGCTCTTTCAGATAATAAAAAAAGGAATCCCGCATATTTCGATCAAGGACTCCCTTTACATTTTCCCATATGACCCATTTGGGTTTTTCTTTCATCTCTTTGAGGATTCGTATTGTTTCAAACAGAAGACTGCTTCGAGTACCACTGCCAACCTCACCACCTTGCTTCATGCCTATTCGACTAAAATCTTGACACGGACTACCATGCATAAGAATATCTATCTTCTCATCTGGCGGGTGATAATCCGTTACTGACTGGGGTTTATAATCTTCTCCATAGAGTTGGTTATAGCTTTTCACACAATTTCTATCGTTCTCGATATAGTCAATGACCTTATATGGTATTTCCTGATTGATGAGTGCTTTTCTAATTGCTCCAATCCCTCCAAATAGTTCTAACACTGATATTTGTTCGATTGCTTTCACCTCCCTGAAATAAAAAAAAGAGGGACAAGCTTTCATCACTCATCCCTCAAAATCTGCTGTATTCAATTATTTCTGGTACTGATTTACCAGGTTTGAAATATCTCTTTCAATATCCTTCAGAAAATCCTTTGAACTCTCTTTACCATCTGCAATCCTCGAAAGTTTCATCTCCCATTTCGCTGTCGTTTTAGGAGAACGAAACTCTTCAGATACAATTGTGATTAAGCTCATTCCCTTATGGGTCGCAAGAAGATTTTTCTTATCCCTTTCGATGAAGCCTTTATAAATTAAATTCTCAATAACACCTGCTCTTGTTGCCGGTGTTCCAAGACCTTTACGTTCAACTTCAATTCCTTTTTCGATATCCTCTGCCCCTGCAAGCTCCATTGCCTTTAGAAGTGTTTCTTCTGTGAAATGCTTTGGTGGCTGTGTGAACTTTTGCCTTACAATACTTCCTTTGATGGGCAGAAGATCACCTTCACTTAGTTTTGGTAAAATCACTTCTTTCTTCTCACTATTTAGGAATAGTTTCATAAACCGAAAGAATCCTTCATCAAGAACGCTTTTACCACTCGCTGAAAATATAAATCCATCAAACTCAACCATCACTTTTGTTGTGCTTTCAATCAGATTTGAACTCGCACACATCAAGAGTTTGGCTTTTATCAGGTCATAAAGTTTCTGTTCCGAAGAGGGAAGAGACCCAGGACCATTCTTCATTGCTACAAGGGTCGGCAAAATAGCATGATGGTCGCTTACTTTTTCATTTTTGAAGATAGAATCTAGATTTTTTGCATCTCTTTTAAAGCCTTCACTTACTGTGCTTAACATTTCAGCGACTGTATCCTTCATATCATCAGTTAGATAGCGACTATCCGTTCTTGGATAAGTCACAAGCTTCTTTTCATAGAGGCTTTGAAGGTAATCGAGGGTTTGTTTTGCACTAAAACCAAAAAATCTGTTCGCAGCTCTTTGTAAAGCAGTCAAATCAAATAATGGTTCAGGTTTTGTTATCTTCTCTTTATTTATGACTTCGGTAACGATAAGTTCTTCTGGAACTAGATTTGATAGTTGCTCAGCGATTTCTTTTGAATCAATACGCTCTGTAGATAAGGAAAACTCATCTGTCATAATCTCAACTACATATTATGGTTCTTTGATAAAAGCTGAAATCTCATTATCTCTTTCAGCAATCATGGAAAGTGTTGGTGTCTGCACCCGTCCGACAGAGTAGTTTTGATTATAAAGACAGGAATAAAGCCTGCTAAGGTTCATCCCCACAAGCCAATCAGCGATTGCTCTTGATTTTGCACTTTCAAATAGATCCTCAAAGTCCTTGCCACTTTCTAGATTCTCAATTCCTTTTCTAATTGCTTCATCTTCCATAGATGAAATCCAAAGCCTTTTTATAGGCTTAGTGCATTGAGCTTGTTCATAAACCAAGCGAAATATTAGCTCCCCTTCACGCCCAGCGTCACAAGCATTTACAACTGTATCAACCTCTTTTAGGTTAAGCAGCTTCTTGAGAATTCCGTATTGTTTCTTGGTATTCTTAGAAACTTCATACTTAAAATCATTCGGTAAGATTGGCAAATCCTTCAAATTCCATTTAGCGTACTTCTCATCGTATTTATCTGGGCTTGCCATCTGAATCAGATGACCTACACACCAACTCACGACATAGCCATTTCCTTCAGCATATCCATCTTTTCTACATTTCGCTCCAACAACTTTTGCAATAGATAAAGCTACGCTTGGTTTTTCTGCAATTATTAATTTCATTGTTCCTCCTTGTAAAATACAAAGAGCAGCCATTTCCGACTGCCCCTTGTTCCTCTTTAATTTTTAGCGATTAAAGAATGATGTTCTCATCATCTTCGTCATTTGTTTCTTCTACTTCCTCTGACTCATATTCTTCATCTGTGTCATCATCGTTTGCTTCAGATACATAATCATCAGGTTCTTCAAGTTTTTTCAGTTCCTCCTTTTCTTTGCCTTTTACAACTTTCAGGTAGTATCCACCTGCTATGACACCACCGATAACCAAAATCAAAATTAAGTAAGTTCCAAAGTTGCTCTTTTCTTCCACTTCTTGAACTGGCTCTTCTTCGATCTCAACTGGCTCTGGTTCTTCTTTAACAACTTCTTTTACAGGTTCTTGAACCTCTTCTTCCACCATATGCATTAAATCGGCTTCAGAAACCTCGGTAAGAAGTAAGACATTCTCCGATTCCTCATCATGGTTGATGATGAGATAAAAATTCTTTCCCGATTTGGTTTGGAAGGTTACAAATTGTCTTGCATCCGCACTATAAAGCTCACTAGATTCATCTCCGTGATGAACTGGATATTCGCCATTCGCATTATCGACATTCTCAGTCACACTGGCATTTGCACCACCTGTACCAGACTTTTCGGTCTTCACTGCCACTTGGCTATTTTGATTTGAAGCACCGTAATAACTATCTACTGTTTGAGATGTGCCAGTAGTTGAGGTTTGCTCTACCTTCTTAGGTGTCAGTTTGTTTGGATACCTGATTTGAACTTCTGTTTCAGCTGCACTATCGCTTGATGTTGAGCTTGATGACTCTTTAATTGCTGTGCTAGAAACTACTGTATTTCCCGATGTTGTTCCAGTTGTCCCACTTGAATCTTTAACTGGAGAGGTCGTAGTAGACTTAGTTTCCTCTTTTTTTACCGTTTCAGAAGTAGAAGTAGCCGTATTTTTTTGGCTATCCTTTTCTTCCATCAGTTTTTTTAATTCCTCCAGCTTCTTGCTCATTTCATCATATTTCTTTTGAATAGATTCAAGATCTTTAGCAGACTCTTTGTTTTCAGCTGTTTTCTTCAGCTCATCTATCTGCTTTTGAAGATCCGCCTTTTCAGCCTGTAATTTTTCAATCTCTTTCCTTTGTTCCTCATTGATAGAATTTTGAGACTCGGCTGCCTTGTTGCTTTCAGCTATTTTCTTTGAAATCTCATCTAGTTTCTTTGTAAGTTCCTCGATTTTTTTCAAGCTCTCATTTTTACCATTGATTGTGATTTCAATTTTGCAGCACGTTTCAGTTTCTTTCTCTAGAGCTTCCACCCGTTTCTCAAGGTCTTTTAATTGTTCTTGGAGCTTGGCTGTTGCTTCTTCTGCTACCTTCAGTTCCTCTTGAATCTTCTTGTTTTCTTCAGACAACTCTTCCATTTGCTTTTTCAGCTCTTCAATTTTCTGATTCTGTTCTTCGTTCGCTTCCAGCTCTGAAACAAGAGCTTTCTCAATCTTTTTCAGACGCTCATCAAGTTCATCGGACTCATCTTCAAGGACTTGAATATCATCCACTTTTAAATCAGTTTGCGTTTCTTCTTTTGATGTGACTTCATCGGCTGCCGCAACCATAATTGGATAACCAACGATACCTCCTACAAGCCCTGCCAAAATGAGTACTGTGCTCATTAGTGCTGTAGTCTTAGACTTCCATGTTTTTTTCATAAGTTTTTTTCTCCTTCTTTTCCTGTTTTAATTGCTTAAACTGTTCCATCACTTCTTCTAAAGTGATATTGGCTTCACGGAAAACGATAATGACTTCTTCGTTTTCTAGTTCTTCTTCTCTCAAAGATAAAAGCTCCAATTGTTCATCAATCAGAGCTTTCTTTTCGAGTAATTTCTTTTTCTTTTGTCGTACTTGTCCTAATTCTTTTCGCATAATTATCCTTCCTATGGTGTCACCACCGATGCATCAAAGTCTTTATACATCTCATAGTAAGCATGGGCTGCACTAATTCTTCTCTCGTAGTGAGCGTAGTTCACATTTGGTCTTTCAAAGAGCCAACAGAATTGACTTGTTGCTTCTTCAATACTTGTAAGATTCTTAAATCCATTCACTCCACCTGGAAATACAGTTCCTTCTGCTCCATTCATTTCATAATCTAAGAAAGCAATCTGAACACCAATATCTGACCAAGGTTTACCTTGAGACTGGGCAAATGCAATAAGCTGTGCTTTTCTGCCAAAACTCCACTGGATTAAACCAATCCCTTCTCCAGGGTTTGTAACAGAGCTTTCAACTGCTGAGGTATTAAACCCAGATTCAGCTTCAATGTTGCCCATAATTCCAGCTGCTGCTTCTGGCGTATAACCATGTGTAACCAGATATCCCCAAACCGTTTCTTGAACATCTCCGCCTTGCCAGTTAAAGGAATTAAAGCTAGAGACACTTGGTCTTGTATAACTGTTAAAGGCTTCTTCTGAATAAAGATAAAAGTATGGGTTCACCCTTGTTCCATCGGCTAGGTAAAGTTCAAAGTGCAAATGTGAGCCGGTACTGTTACCAGTCGTTCCCATCTTTGCAATCTCATCTCCTTTTTTAACCTCTTGACCAACCCTTGAGCTAATAGAACTTGCGTGAGCATATCTTGCCATATTGCCTTCTTTATCTGTAAGCTCAACATAATTTCCATACCCAGAATCAGAATGCTCCGTATAGGTGATGACACCATCAAATACAGCTAAAAGAGGAGTCCCTTCAATATCCGCAATATCGATGGCAGTATGGAACTTCTTTTCTCCTGTAAAGGGATCTGCACGATAGCCATACATGCTTGTAATCTTATTTTTCCATTCTCCTTGAATTGGGGAATGAAGGTTCATGAAGTTTCCTTTGGTCTCATTAAGAACTTCATAATGTTCTTGTTGTTCTTCATTTAATTTGCCATCAAGTACATCCTCTAATCTTTTTGAAGTTAATGTTGTGATTAAAATTCTTCTAGTCTTTTCCACCTCAACTTCCTCTGTTGTTGTTTCGCCAGTTTCAGGGTCTGTGCTCGTTCTGGTTTCAGTCACCGTATAAGTTTCAACTCTTTCTTCTAGTTTCAGCTGATACATACTCTTAAAAAGCTCATGGATTTCACCCTCAACCTCTGAAAAGCGATACTCTCCATATTTTGCTGTCAAATAAGCGACTAAGACTTGAGGGTCATGCCCAATCGAACCCACTTGATACTGATAACGATCATAGCCTGGATAATTTGTTGGGATATTTTGTATTTTGATGATTAAATCAGCTTCCAGTTCTTGTCGATACTGTAATCTCCTTATCGCTTGTCAAATAGGAACTGGAAAGAATCATGCCAGAAACGCCACCTAATCCACCCAGTAGCGAGACAGCGTTTAAAATAACCGATAGGAAAAGAAAAAGGCTAACAAGAATCACTCCGATTTTTGTCGCCTTCTTTTTAATCAGCTCTTCTGTACCTTTGATTGCACCTATAAAAGCCTTCTTTATTCTATCTTTGATTCCGACATCGTTCTGCTTGTAGATGCTTGCCTTCATCCGCTTTCTTTTTTGAAATTTCCTATAAGCATTCATTTTCTGATAAGATTCTTCTGCTTTTGAAAGCTTTGTGGCATCTCTAAATTCTAACTTTGATTTTCTTAGTAGAATCTTGTCATCATATTTTCTGATTGCCTTAACTTTTTTATTCTGTCTTTTAATTCGGTAGTCTTTGATTCCATGAACGAGCTTTGAACTTGCTCCAAGGGATTTTTCACTGGCATCCACACCGGCATTATCATCATTTTCTTTTCTTAAATACCTTTTTGTGGTTTCTAAAACGGCACCAGTGGATGCTAAGGCAAGTGAATTTTTCTTTTTCAGATTTCCTTTTGAATCTTGAACTTTAGAAAGGTCTTTTCTTTGCTTATTTTGAATGTTTTTAATTTTTCTATCATCAGGTAAATCTTTCAGCAACTCCTCATTTTTAGTCCTTTTTGTCTCCAATACAGGTTCTTGAGCTTTACTGCTCCTATGAAACTCTTGTTTATAGTTTTTCCTCTTATAGTTTTTCTCTTGAACCAGTTTTCTATCTTTTTCCTCATAGCTGATAGTCGAATCCCTAAAATCATTATCGTAGCGATCGATGACCCCATCATTGTCCATATCTTTTGAGAGCGGATCATATATTTCTAACACATACTCGCTTTTTTGCACGACAGCTGTTTGGGTTTCTAACTGAGCTTCTTTTTCTTTTTGAATCTTTGCTTGCTGGCTTCTTTGTTTAGCCTTTTTCTCTTTTTGATTTTGAGTAGATTCAATAGGATTTGTTTCATTTCTTCGCTCACCTGATTTATTCTTAACTGCTTTCTTTTCAGTATCTGGCGAGTATTCACTTTTATAATCTTGATTGCTATATACAGATACTTCATCGTTTATAGATTCTTTTACTTCATCACTACTTCTATGCCTTTTCCTACGACCACTTGATTCAATTTCCGTAGCTTCTCTTTTAGCAGATCGATTACTTTGTTCCTTTACCTTCTCTTGAAAACGTTCAGATACTTCCACTCGCTTATTGCTGTAATCATCAGAATGCTTCAGCTTACTTCTTTCAAGTTCTTCTCGCTCAAGTAGTGAATTATCATTTGTTTTTCTACTAGCCTTTTCTGAAAAATCTCTCCTTCGTTTGTTTGACATAGAGCACCTACTTTACTTCTTCAGGCTTTGTTGTCATTTTCTCGTAGAGAATCGTATCTTTCGGAAACTTATCGACAAATGGAACAATCGTATTGCCAAAGACTAGTAGTCCTTCACCTGCATTGGAATTAGTAACGTAGTTCAGCTGATACGGAGATATCTTAAGCTTCTTTGCCAAGATTTCTCTATCACCACTTGCTTGATTGAGCATGAGTACAAAGTCTGTATTATCGAATATATTCTCAATTTCTTTACTCATAAGAAGGTCTTTTACGTTTTGGGTAATTCCTGTTGGAATACCACCCCATTTACGAAACCTCTTCCAAATCTCTACCGAGTACTGAGCTGTTTGCTCATCTTTTAAAAGCAAGTGGAACTCATCGATATAGTACCTTGTGGCTTTGCTACCTCTGTTCAGTGAGACCTTATTCCAAACCTGATCTTGAATAACCAACATTCCAATTTTCTTAAGCTGTGTTCCTAGCTCTTTAATATCAAAACATAAGAGCTGCTTGTTCAAATCCACATTACTCTGATGATTAAACACATTGAGTGAACCAGTAACATAGATTTCCATCTCCGTTGCCAGTTTTCTTCCCACCTGTTCTTCTTGGTTCTTCAGCATATCGTAAAGGTCTTGTAGGATTGGCATATTCTCTTGTTTTGGATCATTAAAATATTTTTCATAAATCTTTGGTAAACAACGGTCAACAATTGATTTTTCTTCTGCTGTGAGTCCTGTTCCTCCTACAACTAACTCAAGCATTGAAATTATGAAGTTGGCTTTATCTTTTAATGGAGCATCCCCATCACCATAGTTCATGTTGATATCTAAAGGATTGAGATAGTCTTTACTCTTTGCCGAAACTTTAATGACTTCACCTTTAAACTGCTTCACAAGGTTGCCATATTCGCCTTCTGGGTCACAAATAATGACATCATCATCTGTAACTAAGATGGCATTTGCCATTTCTCTTTTAGCACTAAAGGACTTACCAGAACCAGGTGTTCCTAGAATTAATCCGTTGGGGTTTTTCAGAAGCTTCCTGTCGGCCATAATGAGGTTGTGACTAAGAGCATTCAGTCCATAGTACAAGCTATCTTCTGAGTTAATAAAAAGCTCCTCTGTTGTAAATGGAATAAAGACTGCCGTTGATGAACTTGTTAGCCCTCTATTAATGGCAATCTTATTTGTTCCGAGTGGCAATACTGAAGCCAGTCCTTGTTCTTGCAAATGGTCGAGCCTTTTAATCTTACAGTTATGACGATTGGCAATGGATGAAATCTGGTCTATGGTGTTATCCAACTGCTGGATTGACCTTGCAAAATTCATAATCACAATCGTGACGATAAACATTCTCTCATCACGATTCTGAAGGTCATTCAGGAGTATCTTAATATCCGTGCCAAAGGTATTGATATCACTTGGAATGATATCCATGTCATATCCTCCACGAACCGCCTTTTTTTGTTCCTCCATTTTCATCCGATCAACGTCTGTATTCTTGCGTTTCACCATCTTAATGGCTTCACTTTGGTCAACCGAATGAATATGAAATGAAATCGAAATGTTGTCATCTGTGTTTAGCAGTTCTGCAAGCATTCTGTCTGAAAGTTCACTAGCATGAATCTGAAAGTGACTCATTGCTCCCATATACTTCCCAAACTTAAAATACTGAGTAGGAGAGAAGTTAAACACATCAGGAACGATGTAGCTCTTGGTACTTTCCTTTGCCTTTAAGTCCTTGTAGGAAAACTCAAACACATCATCAGGATTTAGCATATCGTGGAGAAGTTTTAATCTTTCTTCTCCATTGAGACTTTCTGCTCTTACCCCCATACTCTTGAAATTCGAGAGAATATCAATTTCTAAACGCTCTAGCTTTGCTTTCGCTTGGTTTTGGTTTTCTGCTTCAACGGTAAAGGTAATGTACTTGGACTTTTTCAGTCCATTATTGCCTTTATTTAGTTGATCTTTAAGCATCTTTCTAAATTCTTTTCGAACCTCATCATAGTCATCTCCCTTGTTTGGAATTTTGATGGCATTCTCAAGTTCCGAGTTTCTACCTAATTGATTCACATAAGATAGTTGTAGTTCTACCGATGGATCAAAGGAATTAAGGAAATTTGCATACTGATTAAAAATCAAATCCCGATGTTCCTCTAGTGCCAGTTGATAGTTGATATCTTCAAAAGAAATGCACTTATTGAAATGCCCTTCATCAATCTGGCAAATTCCAGTTCTAAACATTTTCAAGTAGGGAATTGTATCTTCTGCTGTAATTCGCTTTTCTTCTTTTTTTAAAAATGAACCAGGCAAATTAAGAGATACAGGCAACTTAGCGTCTTTTCTTAGCTCCCTTTTGTCCTTTTGGAGCTGCTTCTTTTGTTGTTCCAATCTTTGTTCTTGTTGTTTTTGTTTCTTCAAGATTTACCTCCTTTCTTCGCTCATGGGACTGATAGACCTTGTGCTGATAGATAAACTTTGCGCACTTCTCAAAGGGCAATCCATCTTTCTCATAAAAGGTTATGAAAAGGAATGGAAGCATGACACAAATCATGAGTATGACTGCCACGTCACTTGGAAATATGTCTTTACATAAAAAATAGGTTGGAAATCCAACCACTCCAGCTGCACAAAAGCCTATGAGTTGCCTTTTTGTTAGATTGAAGGCAACTTTCGTTTTCACTTTATTTAAGTCTTTTGGAATTTGTACATAAGCCATAATCCACCTCTTAATCTAGTTTCTTTGCAAGACATTCAATATGCTCTAGGTTCGAGATAATCTCTTCATAATTCGCATTGATACGTTCATCAAAATCAATATCTGCTTCTATTTGCAATTCACAGAACTCGCTAATATAGTCATCTGCATTACGAATCCTCTCATCGATCTTTCTTATTTTTCTTCTCATGCAAATGGTAGAAATAATCCCACCAATTACACCTACAGTGCCTATGACAGCACCAATCTTTATCGTTTTTTCTTTGTTTTTTAATTTTCTCATTCGTTTTCCTCCTAAAATTTAATGTGCATTTAATATGCTTTTTGAAAGTGTTCCAGTTTTTAACATCGTTAGTCCTAATAACAGTGCATAGGCTAATACCATGAAGATGCTTGTATGGATATCTGTAATCGAAATCGTCTTTACAAGTACGGCATAAACGCCTAAGCAAATGATTAAAAACAAACCTTGAAGTCCTAGGGCAAATAGTCCCTTGATATAGTTGTTGCCAATCTGTCCCCATTCCTTATTGCCCATCGTAGCAAAAGGAATAGCAGACACTGAGCTGTAGATATAAATTTCAAACATACGGCCATATACCACGACTGTGATAATCAATGAGATCGCTTGGATTGAAATTTTCACTAGGGAAGTCTCAAGAAGAATCATAATGAGTTCTCCTATCCCTTTATCAGCAAGCAGTGCAACCATCTCCGTGACTTGATCCATTGAAACTACCGCACTGGTATTTATGACTCCCGCCGCTTGATTGACGAGACTCTGAGCAACATCAAAGACTGCCATACTGAAATCAAAAGCATGGGTGACAAGATAGACTGCCACCCACATTTTGATAATGTACTTGAAGAACTCAAAGGTATCAGAGTCATGCATGTTGTTTTTCTGCATCACCAGATTAATGAGCTCAATACAAAGTACAGCTGTGATTATCAGTCCTGCAATCGGGATAATGACATTGTTGTTGATCGTCTTAATGAAATTAAAGACTTCTCCATTCCATCCCATAGGTGTTTGCCCTACATCGCTTGCGACTGACGCCACTTGATTGTTGATATCTAAGAACATCGATTCAAGGTTTGCTTGGATACCTCCGATGAGTAGTTCCTTAAAGAACTCTGTAATTTTATCGAAAATCCCAAACATAAGTTACGCTCCTTAGTTCAATACATCTGCAAGTAGTGGAATAAGTTTCATTGCAATCAGTGTGATACCTCCACCAGCCATTAGCTGTTTAATACCTTGTGACTTTGCACCAGGGTTATCATTCCCGTAACCTTCCATAAGATTGATAACGCCCCATGCTCCAAGACCTCCTCCTAGTGCCATGACTAAGGTTTTTAATACGTTAACGCCTTCTACAAAAAATCCCATTATTCTTCCTCCTTGTTTTCTGTGATTTTGTTATATGATTTGACGATGAAATTTTTATAGGTCTTATCGCCCTTGACCCTCTCTTTGAAGTAACCAAAGACATGAACGAAATCGCCTGGTCTAAGCTCTCTTGCAAGCTCTACCTTCTCGCCATAGGCTGAGCAATTGGTATATTCTTTGTCCTTGCCATAGCTTTTGACCAAAGTGAAGTTCACCACTTCAATGGTTTCTCCGTTTTTCTCAAAACTACTAAAGACTGGTTCTTTAACTAGGTTTGCGTTGATGTTAATCATCTCTAAATTCATTTCCATTTATCTTTTCTCCTTTTTTCTTTGAAATTTAAAAAGCGACTGGAAGATTTCTTTCTCTTTCAATCGCTTAACTGATACATTCTGCTATTAAATTTTTAGTGGGACTTCTTATCCTCTTCATTTAAGCTCCTTTCTCCTGAATCAGCTTATGGTGTTTAACTTTGTATTGGCTGTGACCTTTGCCTTACCGACTCGCTTCATATACTTCTCTACATCAAATAAATTTTTCTTATCGTAATCCTCCAAGAGCTTATAGTTCTTGTGCTTGGTGATATCAAATTTATCTGACAAGAATGGGCGGACCCCTCTTAACTGAAAGATGCATTTTCCACCATCCATCACTGTTATTTCATCTTGGCTCATCAGCTCTTTACCAACTTTCTGATAGTTAAGACCAAAGGACTTTTGATTGCTTCTGGTTTCCGATGTGTTATAAAGGTCAATAGTTTCTTTCCCCAGTGTTTCAGAGAGTTCTTTGAGTGTCGTTTTCTCTTTTCCACCAAGGAACAAAGTGCTATCACAGTTACCAATGATGGTATCTGCATGATCTTTGTAGATGGCTTTGAGCTGAGATTGTGATTGCAAGATGATGCTTGCTGAAATTTCTCTTGAACGAATGGTTGCAATCAGCTTTTCAAATTTTGGGATTAACCCGATATTTGCAAACTCATCTAGTAAGAATCGAACATGCACAGGAAGTCTGCCTCCATACACATCATCTGCTTTATCACACAGTAGATTAAAGAGTTGAGAATACATGATAGAAACTACGAAATTAAAGGTGTCATCCGTATCTGAAATAATGACAAAGAGTGCAGTCTTCTTATCACCGATGGTATCAAGTGCCATTTCATCTTCACTCATCAACTCCCTTAACTCTTCAATATCAAAGGGAGCGAGCCTTGCACCACATGAGATGAGAATACTCTTTGCTGTTTTTCCTGCTGCAAGCTTGTATTTCTTATACTGCTTCACTGCAAAATGGGTAGGGCGTTTCTTTTCTAAGGCTTCAAATAGCCGATCAATTGGGTTCATATAGCTTTCATCATCTTCACGAACTTCAGAAGCATCAATCATATCCAGAAGCGTCTTGAAGTTCTTTTCTTCTCTTGGAGCTTCATAGTAGATGTAGCCAATAAGGGCTGTGTAATACAGTTTTTCCGCTTTAACCCAGAAATCTTCACCTGCTTTTTCTCCCTCGCCTTTGGTATTGGCAATAATCGTTTGAACCAGTTTTAAGATGTCTTTTTCACTTTTCAAATAGGCAAAGGGATTGTATTTCATGCTTTTCTTAAAATTGATGGTATTAAGGATTTTTATCTCATAACCATTTTCTTCAAGCATCTTTCCGCACTCTAAGACAATCGTGCCTTTCGGGTCTGTCACCACATAGGAAGAATGCATCTGCATGAGATTTGGTTTTACAAAGAATCTTGTTTTACCTGAACCTGAACCACCGATTACCAGTACATTCTTATTTCTGGCATATTTGGGATTACTGGGTCTACCATTCATGGTGAGACGCTCCGTGTTGGTAAAGAGCACATTGTTATCGTACTTTTCATCAATATAAGGTTTGATGTCTTTAGCGTTTCCCCATCTAGCAGAGCCATACTCTTTTCCTTCTCGAAACTTCTTCGCTTTCTTACCTTTGGTGTAAACGATGAACTTCATGAGACCAGCAACAGCTATGCCAATTAGTAAATCATTTGGATGAAAACTAGGAATAAACTTCATTGTCTCCAGTTCTACGATTGCAGTCATAATTCGGTCAATGATATCGCCACCTTGGTAGGCTCTTACATGAGCTGAAAAGATATTACCGACATAGAAAAAGGCAAGATATGCAATGTTTACTTTCAGTAGTTTCTTCCAATCCTGCCCGATAAATACAGACTTTATATCTTGAGGTATTTTACTAGTCACAAGTGACATCACCTCCAGTCAGAATCAGAAAATGCTCCCGACCTTTTGGTGTTACCATGGTTTGAATCCCAACTAAATCATTATAGAAGTTGTACCACTCTTTAATCTCGAAATAGCCCTTGTTCTTTTGTGCATAGGGAAGAAGCCTTTCATACTTATCTCGATAGATATATTTGTTTTCCAGTAAAAACGCAATGAATTTATTTTGTGGAATTTTTAGCTCCTTTGCTGTGTTTCTTAGGTTCGTTAAAAGATTTTGACTCACTAGCTGATCATAGTAATCTGCTTTTGGTTTTAACTGCTCGATTACTTGTTCTTTTTCCTGAATTACCCTTTGAGCAACAAGGACTGCACTGGCAAGAATTTCTTCATTTGATTTATTTTCTTGATTTCCAATATAACCACCATGTTTTCGAATGCTTGGTAAAACTTCTTTCGTCACCCAGTGTTTAAAAGCTTTTGCACTCGGAAGCTTTGATAACAAAATCAAGCTATAAAGTCCTGATTCGTTGATAATGGTTACTCCTCTATTTGGTATATTTTCAAAAGTACCGTTTTGGTAGTTTTGAAATATGCACCGATCTTCTTCATCAACATGCCGATTTACATCTCTGCTACCATTTTTGTATCCCAGTAGTTCTGCGACTTCTTTTCCTATAAAGAAAAACTCACTATCAATTTCTATGACAGTGAGCTTTCCAAAATGTTGATTCTGAAATTGTTGTATTTGATTTTCTCTCATAGACTTTGCTCCTTTTGCTTATTTTTCACCTTATCCTTCGTGACAGTATCTTTCATCGCTTGTTTATATTTATCGATTGATTGAATCACAGAATCTTTCTTCGCTTCCTTTTTCTCAACAGTGGCTAAGGTATTACGAAATGCCTTTTCCATAACAGCCGTATCTTTCGCTTGAAAGAATACCGAGTGATTTCCTGTTTCCTTATCTTTCATCACTGAAAACTTCACTCCATTTTTATTGAGTTCTTTTTTCAGTTCCTTTAGGTCACAATCTTTAACCTCTAATTCTTCCAGTTGCCCCTTTTTCACCATATCTTTCATGGTGACTTCCTTTGAGGAACTTTTTAGATAACTATCAAGGCTCTGCTTCTGTTGGTCTAGCTTTTGCATGAGATCCTTTAACAGTTTTTGTATTCCCTTTGCAGTTACTTTTGCTGCTTGCATTTCCATGTGCAAGGTCTTATTACTAGTTTCTTCGTTAATCATGTTTATCACCTCCTACAAGAGCAACTCTCTTGATTCTTGTATTTTCTTTTTATGAATCTGTTCTCTGATATCTGCTCCACTCACTAGAACGGGAATACACATCTCTAGAACTCTGGAATAAATTCTCTTTAGCTCGATGCTTTCTGTGTGATTCTTGATATCTTCAAGACTTAAATTGGTAGTAATTATGGTTGGTAAGCCTTGTAAACTTCGACCATTGATGATGTTGTAGACTTGTTCTAAAGCGTATGGTGTATTTCTCTCAATCCCTAAATCATCAAGGATAAGAAGTGGTGTTCTGACCAGTGAATCAATATATCTGTTTTTGTCTAGGTCGAATCCGCCTGACTGCAAGTCATTGATAATCTGGGAGAAGTTTCGCATCTTACAGGTGATTTCATATTCTTCCATCACTGCATTTGCTATCGCTGCGGCCAGATAGCTTTTACCGCTACCAACTTCACCAAAGAAGAGAAGACCCACATTCTTTTTTCTTACCTCATCGAATTTCTTAATGTAGTTAGAAACAACACCGATTGTTTTTTCATTACTGATAAGACATTTATCTAGCGTGTAGTTTCTTTGTTTAGGATTAGTAAAACAAGTGTCCTTTAATTGATTTACCCGCATTACTCGCTCCCGTTCTTTCCATCTTTTTTCTTCTTCCTTTTCACACTGGCACTGAATTCTGAAACACATCCAAGTGCCCATCATATTGACTACTTCGCCATTAATCTGTTCATGGCATGTGTTGCAATAGACATTGCCGTTTTTCTCATAGGCTGTTTCTGGAGAGTAGTTAAAACTTGCTTCTCCCATTCTAATTTTCTTCATTTCACTCATCACAAGTGTTCTCCTTTGTCATAATCATCGTAGCTAAGTACGGTTGATTTCTTTTTAAATTTCTTTTCATCCTGTAAGTGCCAGGATAAAAGCGTTGCTTTATGGCTCTTATAGGTCTTTCCTGTTGAAGTCATGTAGGCTGATAGCCTGTCTATCAAACCATCTAGGTCTTCAACAATCGTTCTTGAGAGTTCTTCATAGTCTTCTTGAGTTAAAATGACATTTTGAAATAATCCAAAAAGGGAGGTGTCACTCCTCATATCATTCTTTCTTAAATCAGGTTCACTAATATCTATATAGTTAGATTTTGATTTACCGCAGTCAGGACTTCTGTTTTTCAAAGTTACAGAGTTTTGATTTTCACTAGTCTGGACTTCTGTTTTTCCATAGTCTTTATTCTTGAAAATACTCATAAAGTTTTTCACATAAATAATTGTCGGCTTTCCAAGACCTTGCCTTTTCCTCTCAATCAGTCCTATACCTTTATCTACATCAAGTTCAGCTATAATCTTCGTTGCTTTTTGTGATTTGCATCTAAGCTTCTTCATGACCTCTTCCAATGTGAAATAGATATATACTCTTGAGTGCTCATCAATCCAACCGTTCCTAAATGACAAACTTATTCGGTTAAGCATCATGGAATACAAGACGATGGCTTCCAAAGATAAACCAGAAAAATATTCATGTTCTAACAAGATGGTTGGCAACTGAATATATCGAAACTGATCACCATCATTGTTGTGGTAATATTCAAATTCCACGCCTTTCCTCCTTTCTTTTGGGCATAAAAAAAAACGACTAGATTTTTATCTCTAATCGCTTATCCATCCATATTTAATTTTTAGAAATCTATTTTACTTGAGATTAGTGTTGATTATCTTAGAACCAGTTAATTTTTTTGAGTTCATCAATCAAAGTATCAAATTTCTTTGAATCTATTGATATCCTTTTAGGTTCTCTCAATACTGAACATGCTTGATTTTCATCATAAGATAATACAATTTCCCAATTAATCTCTCCATCTTTATAATATTTCCAAGCTAATCCGTTGGTGTATATATAATGAACAATATCTTTTTTTTGACCTTCAATTTGTCCCGTTACTGAAAGTAGCTCATTTGTTGCCTTCACTTCAATAAATCCATAGACTGTTCCAACATCTGTGCGGTATTCAAAGTCTTCCGAAAGAACAGCTATATCTGCTATTCCCCCATCTGTAGTCAATCTATAATCTCTATCTTTCCGAAGGCGATTAATGTCTACAAGTGACAATTTTGTTGAATCAATAACCTCGTTAAGAACATTGTAAACAAGTATTTCAATCCCTGATTCAATAGGGCATTTCATTATCACATCATTTATTTTTTTCTCATAATAATCATATTTCATCCCGATAGCCTCATCTTCATCAAATAGGCAAATAGAATCATCTGAAGTATCTTCTAATAATTCTGTTGCTCTTTTTCTACTTTTAAAAGTAATTCCCTTGGTGATAGTTTCCAGGAAACTTTCTTTTCTCTCAAAAAATCTGGAATACCATTTTTTAAAATGAAATTTACAGCTTCATCTCTTGTGTATCCTTCTGAACGTACAAGAAATGTCTCTAATTTCTGACATGGTATATTTATGGTTCGTTCTGAAACCATCAGTTCTTCGCTTTCTCTTTCACTAAAACCATAGTATTTCTGAACTAAACTAATAATCACATCATCTTCAACATTTACTTCAAACAGTGCTTGAATGAGGATCCCTGCACCATAATTTCGTTCTGCCTGAACAGACTCATCTTCATGTCTTTGTACAACTTCTCTTGTTGCATTTAACATTATATTTCCTGCTCCGTACAAATAGTCACTTATATTTTTTCCCATAATGAGTTCCTCCTTCAATTTCATTTGTCTCACTTCAAATATGATTGCATTAAACTATATATGAACTAAAATGATATGTCCTTATATTCTTAACTTATAGATTACTAGGGGCACTGATGTACTGCTTACAACCCTTATTTCTTAGATAAAAGCTCTAAGCAGCACACCAATTTGTCGTTTTGTGACTTTGTGGAAGCTTCAAAACCCTATTAAATACAGCGTTTTTACCCCTTGTCACTATTATGACATCCTCCCCCATCGCAGGATCGTAAATATGAAAAGGCGCTCGAGATTCTTGTCCGATCGACGTAATTTCTGACATGATGCGTGAAACAGCTTGAGGGGTATAAA
>CAACWI010000257.1_pt1 | contig 48543 bp, 48 predicted proteins | sample 2275591 | NCBI WGS metagenome assembly CAACWI01 (sample SAMEA5312452, study PRJEB27640) | indoor metagenome | biome: indoor environment; feature: uncontrolled; material: polymer tiles stone | place: Germany | collected 2014-07-07
TATTACTCACCTTCAGCTTTCAAAAAGACTTCTTCAATACTTGATACACCATAAGTAGTCTTCAATTGTTCCGGAGTATCTAAAGCAATTAGCCGTCCATCCAATAATAAGCCTACTTTGTCTGTTTTCTCAGCCTCATCCATGACATGGGTTGTTACAAGGATACCAACACCCTTTTCTTTTAAGTGATATAATTCTTGCCAAATTTTTAATCTTAAGGATGGGTCTATCCCAACTGTTGGTTCATCCAAAATTAGTACTTGAGGATCACCTAGTAGGGCTATTGCCAAAGATAAACGGCGTTTCATTCCACCTGAAAAGCCTGATACCAATTTGCTTAAATCATTTACAAGTCCAACAATCTTGGCCACATGTTCAATGACTTCCTTTATAGCATTACCTTTAACACCTTTCATTTGGGCAAAAAATTTCAAGTTTTCATAGGCCGTTAAGCTTTCATAAAGAGCATCAGCCTGTGCCATATACCCTATTTTACCTAATACTTGTCTGTTCGGCATTGTTACCCCAAGTATGGTGGATTGCCCTGCGTCAGCTTTCACCATCCCTAGACTTAATTTGATCATGGTAGATTTGCCGGCACCTGAGGGACCAATCAGTCCAACAATCTGACCCTTAGATAGGGCAAAACTAACCTTATCTAATATTTTACTTTGTCCATATGATTTCTCTAGTGAATCTAGGATATAGATGTTTTCCATAGTTACCTTCTTTTTGGTGAGTGTTCACTCACTTTTTATAAATACATTATAGTGAGTAATCACTCACTTGTCAATGAAAATTACTATTTTATAAAATATTATTATTATGATATTTTCAGAAAATTTTCGACCTTCAACGTTCGTTTATTTACATAAAATTGTGAAAAAATTAAGGTAACATTTGACAGCCTTTACAAAACGGGGGTAAAATAATAGAAAGGAGGATATGATATCCAGTTCTTGTCTGGATTTTAGAGTAAATTTAAATAATAATACAATTTCTAATTTTGACTCATATATTAGAAATCGTTTTGGGGTTAGGAGAAGTTTATGAAAAAACGTAAAATTATTTATGGCTTGTTAACGTTGTCATCAGTATTTGTTTTAACTGCTTGCGGTGGCAAAGATGAAAAAAATGCAACAACAACTAAAGATGGTCTTCAAGTAAAAATTGTTGACGGCGAGTATATCACAAATGAGGACTTAAAAACATCTAGTAGTAACAAAGGTTACCTTGCTTTAGAAGTTAAATTAAAAAATACTGGTGATAAAAGTGTTACTTATGGTGAAGATAATTTCACACTTTATACTGGTAAGGATGAAGATGAAGAAAGTATCGAACCAAGTCAAGTTTATGACTCGCTAGATCATTTTAAAACTATTTCTTATGGTAAAGTTTCAAAAGGTCGCTCAAAAACAGGCTATCTTGTATATGAAGTTGATAAAGATCAGAAAAAATACAATCTAGTTATTGATACTTCAATGGATGACGAAAAGTCTCAAGAACTTAAAATTCCTGTTAATGCAACTAAATACAATGACAACACAGAGAAAATTACAAAACTTGCTGAAACCTTTGTTACACAAACTTTCCTAGATGAGAAAGCGGCTATTGCTGGTTCAGATGCTGAAGCTGCAAGCACAACTGGTGGTGGACAAGTTGAACTACTTGGATCTAAAAAAAGCAAAGAGTGGCAATTAACTAATAAAGTTGACGAAGACCGTGCTGCTTATATGAATAAATTTAAAGAAGAAATTAAAGGTTCATTCTCAGATTACAGTCCAAGCGAAGCAGATTTACAAAAATTCGCTCAACAATATATTGCGGCTAATTCAAAACGTGCAAAAATTGAATATACTGTAAAAAATTATCTCCCAACATCAGCTACTATTGCTGTTAAACCATCCGTTATCAACTATGGTGATATGGATTATGATAGCTTAATTAATGATGCAAAAGAGAAATTGAAAAACAATAACTATTCAGATTATGACCAAGTCTACAAAGATGCTGAAAAGTATATCTTTGAAAATATGCACACACGTTATGATTCTGCATCAATTTCAACACCAGATTCTATGTCTGGTGATGGGTACGAAATTAACTTAACTAAAGACACTGATACTGGTAAATGGACTGTTGATACATCTGATAGTGATCAAAACTACTATTACGATGATTTAATTCAAGCCTTCACTGGTGGTATCAATTCATTCTATTAAACGACTATTTACTCTAAAACATCATAGCCAAATAGATCAATTAAAAAAAGCCCATTAGGGCTTTTTTTAATTGACTAAAGCTAATTCAGTTGCTTTATCAAAAAGGTAAAGAAATTTTTCAGGAAGTCCAAGGTACAATGAATCACCAACTTCAAATAATTCTTTAGAGATGCTTTTTACGACAAGATTTGTTTTGGAGCCTTCAATTCTGACATGAATTATTGCATCCTCACCAAGCATCTCATAAACTTTAACGTGACCTTTAATGGTATTTGCTTTCTCCTCATGGAAAATTTCAATATCATTTGGTCTGATTCCTAGGACCAATTCTTTGGCTAGGCAACCTTTATCTTCAAATTCTAATGCTTTAGCTGGACTAATCACTTGCTCATGATAGTCTGTTTCAAGCTGTAGTTGACCATTCGTTTGCGTCAAGTGACCATCTAAGAAATTCATTGGTGGAGTTCCTATAAAACCAGCAACAAAAAGATTTTCTGGATGATCAAAGAGATTTTTTGGACTATCAATTTGCTGAATTTCGCCATCTTTCATAACAACAATTTGTGTACCTAAAGTCATTGCTTCTGCCTGATCATGTGTAACATAGATAAATGTTGCATCTAATTTTTGATAAAGACTAGCAATTTCAAGGCGCATTTCCCCTCTCAACTTAGCATCTAAGTTCGACAAAGGCTCATCCATTAAAAACACTTTAGGATGGCGAACCATTGCTCTACCCATGGCTACACGTTGTTTTTGTCCACCAGATAATTGACCTGGACGACGATCAAGATAAGCATCCATTCTCAACAATTTAGAAACTTCTGCTACTTTTTCATCAATTTGGGCTTTTTTTAGACCACGAATTTTCAAGCTATAAGCCATGTTATTCCGAACAGTCATATGTGGATATAAGGCATAATTTTGGAAAACCATGGCGATATCTCGATCACTTGGACTGACGTGGTTAATTTTCTTACCATCAATCAGTAAATCACCAGATGAAATATCTTCCAAGCCAGCAATCATTCGAAGCGTTGTTGACTTGCCACATCCCGATGGTCCAACAAAGATGATGAATTCCTTGTCTTCAATTTTTAAATTGAAATCTTTTACTGCAGTTGCAGTTTCATAAACCTTATTAATGTGCTTTAATTCAATAGTTGACACGCGGATCCTCTTTCATTTGATTAATTTCTTCCAATAGAGGCACTAATTCTGCCACCGTAGGAATCACATAAGACGTGTATTCTGCAAGACTGAAAAGATTGCCAGTTCCACTGGTTACGCCTACGCCTATCGCTCTGCCATTATTAGCAAAACGCATATCATTAGGTGTATCTCCTACAACTATAATCTCAGAGCTGTCGCATCCCCAAAGTCTTGCAGCTTGATAAAGCAATTCAGGATTTGGTTTAATTGGCCGACTATTGTCTGACGTTCCAACGAAACTAATGAAATGATCTAAACCTAAATCTTCCATCGTTTTCCAGGTAGATAAGAAAGTATCCGTTGTGACAATTCCAATTGCAATATCCATTCTTTTGAGCTTGTCAAAGAGTTTTCTAGTATCTGTAAAGGTTGGAATATCCGACATAGAAACATGAACGGCATCTGTAAAATAATCTTGTAAGCGTTGTGTTAAGAGATTATAATCAATGTCTTTGACTTCTTTTTCAATAATCTCACCTAAATCTTCAGCAATCAACTGATATGGTTTCCAGGCAATTGCTCCTTCTGGATCAACTTCACCATTATGAAACCCGATGGCATCAGACAATTGTTCAAGATATATGTCACTTGGATATAAGTGATAATCTTTAATAAGTTGATTTAATACAGGAATAATAGCTGGTTGCCACAAGCTGAAAAAATCTATTAAAGTGCCATCTTTATCAAATAATATTCCTTTTATCATGATTCCAGTCCTAACTTCTCTTTAGCTTGACCAAATGTTTTAATACTAGTCGTTTTTTCACCCCTAGTGATTGGATTACCATAAAATCGAAAATCTCCATCCTGAGTATTTGCACCAAAGCGAATCCAGTCATACGATTCTTGACTAAAGCTAATTTTCCCTTGAGCACGGTACTGATCTTGATCGATTTTTTCTAAATCAAGAGCAACTTCTTGGCCGTTAAGTTTATAGAAAAGGTATGGTTTTTTTTCCATTTCAATACAAATATCAAAGTGTAATTCCTGACAGTCATCAGCTACTTTATCACCATAAACAATTACTTGATTGTCATCAGTTGTAAATTGACTGTCTAACTGACAAAAACGAGTCACATAGGTATGACAAGCTGCCAATCCTTTTTTGAGATTATTGGGCGTAAGGTCATCCATTAGTACCCATGTTGCAGGGTCTCCAGGCACAGAAGGGGTCGTTGCAGTTGGATAACATTCATCTTTTAGGAGGTGAGAGTCACTACCACCAATTGCACAAATACGATACCCCTCTGACCAGAAGAAATCTGATAAATCCACAGCTTGTTGATTAGCCAATTTCCCTCGGGCTTTGGGCTCTAATTCATAAGTAGGGTCATTTATTATTTCTAGACTTCTTATTTTGTCTAGACTTAATTCATCGAATTGCCATTTCCATTGGTATAGAAATGGATGATTGATTGAAAAATACCAATCATTATCATTACACTCTTTGATAAATTTATCAATGGCTGCAAGAACCTTTTCTTGTCCACTATCGTTGATAATGGCATCAAGGCTTTCAGGTCGTTTAGTCATTCCAAAAACATTAGCATGACCAAAATTAGTGGTCATTTCCATTCCTGGTAGAACCATTAATTCTGTTTCTTGCCATCCTGTATGAAGCAAGTTATGCTCAGTTGCGTAATAGAAATCTAATCCCTCTCCAAGAACTTTTTCAGTGACTGTAGGAATTAATTCTTTTCCATCTGATAATTGGGTGTGTGTATGGAAGTCACCTTTATACCAGGCTTTGCCTTTTTGATAAATTTTGTCTTGGTCGAAAAAGCTATAGTTAAAGTCTTTATCAACCCAGATTGGGCCACCAATTGCTTCCAAAATAGAACTAGCTTCAAAACTAAGGTCAATTTTGAATTCAATCAAGTCTTTATCAAAGTGCTTGCCATATTCTTGGTTGTAGACAGCTTCAATTGTCCATTGACCTTGGCCGAGCTCCCCTGGAATTGCGCCAAGGGTGCTGGTTTTAGGGTCATTACTTAATGAAATAATTGGGTTGCTATAACTGAGTTGCTTTTGAAAACGGAGTCTGCCTTTTTCATCCTTAATCATTAAGAGAACAAGCATTGTATAAGGCACTTCTAAATCATACTGTAAACTAATCCCTGTACAATTTTCAGGCATTTGGAAACAGACTGGAGATATCTTATGCGTATCTTTATTTAATTGAAAGTGATAAGTTTCCATGCTGATTTAACTCCTATTATTATTTTTCTAAAGCTTTATCTAAGGCTTTTTGTGCTGTTTTTTGTGCATCATCTAAAGCTTTTTGTGCAGGAACATTTTCTAATTCAACTTTATCAGCAGCAATCTTCAAAGCGTCGTAAATAGCACCATCAGTTGGGTCAATTGGTAATACTGAACCATGTTTTGCTTGTTCAAATGGTACTAATGCTTGTGGGTTTTCTTTAACATATGCTTTGTAGTCAGTATTTTCTGTGATTGCTTTGTTTACGGCTACATAACCAACAGCTTTTGTCCACTTAACTTGGTTTTCAACATTTGTAAAGTATTTCATGAAATCATAAGCACCCTTTTGCTCGTCTTTGATAGATTTCGCGAGGACGTCCATTAAGAGAGCGTCTGCTGCTGGTGCTGATTTAGAGTCTGCATCCCAAGCAGGTTGTTCCATTGCTTGTACTTTTTTGAAGTCAAGGTCGGCTTGGTCACCAGATGATCCAATGTAACCACCGGCAGTGTTATCTAGTACATCATCAATTGTTTTGTACCAATACTCCCAGCCTTGCCCACCTGAGTTAACAGTCATTGTTTTATCATCATGGATCCAACTTCTGAATTGTTCCCAAACTTCAACCCACTCTTTATCATTGATGGTAACTGTTTTCCCATCTTCGCTGAACATTTTTGCATCATTACTTAAAGATGCATCAATTAGGTTATATTGGCCCCACATTGGTTCCCAACCATATTTGAATTTACCAGTATCTTTGATGGCTTGGGCTGCTTTGCCCATATCTTGCCAAGTCTTAATTGAATCTGGTTGAATATTTGCAGTTTTGAAAGCTTCTTGGTTATAGTACATAACCTGTGTTGTACCATAAGCTGGTAAGCCATAACGTTTGCCATCTTTATTTTTACCTTGATCAGCGAATACTTGAAGGTAGTTATCTTCTTTGAAGTCTTTATCATCCTTAGCTAATTCATTGATATCAACTAATAATTTTTTCTTATCTAGATTACGAGATGGTGCAGTATCTAATAGGACAAGGTCTGGTGCTTTATTACCAGCAATTGCTGCTTGTAATTTAGTATAAGTTTCACCATAGTCTGCTTGTGTTACTGCTTTAATTTCATATTTATCTTGAGACTTGTTATAGTCTTTAATAATATCTTTCCAAACATTAACGGCTGTTTTCCCACCTGCAAACCAAAATTCAACTTCAATTTTGCCATCTTTTGTTTTAGGAGCTGAGGAGCTTGAACCACCACATGCCGAAAGTACAAGTGTCGATAATAGTCCAATTGAAGTAAGTGCTAACCAATTTTTTTTCATGATAAAATCCTCTTTTTTTAATAAGTGTAAAACAATATATATTAACCTTTGACACCAGTGTCACCACCGATACCATTGATAAACCATTTTTGAGTGAATGCAAAGATGATGAGTAAAGGTAGGACAATAACAGCACTTGCTGCCATTACTTTTGCCCACTCTGTTCCATAAGCTCCACCTTCAATGAAGAAACTACGCAACCCTTGTGACACTAGATACTTAGGCTGATCATTAGTAATTAATGATGGCCACATATAACTGTTATAAGCTGCTATAAAACTCATCAAACCGAAAGTAATAAATGATGACTTGGTCATCGGACAAACAATTTCCCATAAAGCTCGGAAATGTGAAGCACCATCCATCCGCGAGGCTTCAACTAAGGTTTTTGGAACCTGCATGAATGCCTGACGTAACAAGAAGATTCCAAAGATACTAATCGTACTTGAGACAATCAAGCCTGATAAAGTATTTAGTAAGCCACTTTGAGATAAGATAATGTAGCTCGGGATATAAGTTGCCGCCGCTGGTAACATGTATGTTCCCATAACGATGGTAAAAATGAGGTTTCTGCCTTTAAATCTCAAAAAAACTAAGGCATAGGCTAACATAGCACCAGTAACAATTTGGATTAAAACAATGACTAATGATGTCCACAAACTATTCCAGATATAAAGAGGAATAGGTGAGTTGAAGAAAATCTCTGAAAAATTTGACCATTGTGGTACGGTTGGCCAAAAATTATCTGGATTCATTACTTCCGCCTTAGTTTTTAGAGAACTAATAATCATCCATAAGAATGGAAATGCTGTAAAGATACTAACGAGAATTAAGATGGTCCACTTAATAAGTGTGGCTAAAATGCTCTTGGCATTCATATTTTGATTTTCCGACATGATTACTCCTTAATAATGAACCCAACGTTTAGAACCAACAAATTGCATATAAGATAGAACCACTGTTATAAGGACCATGACGACGGCAACGGCTGTTGCTTGTCCCATATTGTATTCTTGGAAACCAAGTTGGTAATACATATAAAGTAAGGTTCTGGTGCTTCCGCTTGGTCCACCTTGTGTTAAAATCTGAATTTGGTCATAGGCCTGTAAAGAATTAACCATGGTAATGATCATCAGAAAGAAGGTTGTCGGAGAAATACTTGGTAAAGTCATGTCAATGAATTGACGCAAAGGCTTTGCCCCATCCAGTGAACTTGCTTCGTAGATATCTTTTGGAACTTTTTCAAGAGCTGACAAGTAGAAAATCATTGCGTAGCCGAGGCTTTTCCAAACAGTAACAATAACAACTGCTAACATTGCTGTCTGAGAACTCTTTAACCACTCTAAAGCTGGTAAATGCAAAGCTTGTAAGATTAAGTTTGCAAAACCATTTTTAGGTTCAAAAATCCAAGTCCAAACAATTGATATTGCTACTGTTGGTGTAATCCAAGGTGAGAATAGGATGAATTTGAATAAACCTGATCCTGCCATCTTTTTTTGTAATAACATAGCTAAAGTTAGTCCACCAAGTATCGTTGGAACTAAAGTTCCCAATGTAAAGACTAGGGTATTTTTTAAGGCTTCGTAGAATCTGGAATCAGCAAGTAAACTCTTATAATTGCTAAACTGTACAAACTGATACTTCGGTGTCATGAAGTTCCAGTCTGTAAAACTTAACCAAAAGGTTCGAAGAATTGGATAAACCCAGAAAATAAATAAAGGAATAAAGGCTGGTAGAACAAATAATGCTACCAACAAGGCATTTTTGAAACGACTTTGACTTAAGGTCATTGGTTAGTTTCCTCCTAAATTGACTAAAAGACAGCCAGCTAAAATTAATATAATCCCTAGTACCCCAGTAAGAGATAGACTTTCCTTATAAAAAATAAGAGATACTAGAACTGTTACTAGGATTCCTAGACCACACCATAAGGCATATGCCACTCCCAAATTTAATTCTTGGATAGCTTTGGCAAAAAAATAGTGACAGATCATATATACACAAGAGCACAAGATACTTGGCCAGAATAGTGTAAATCCCTTAGTCAACTTTAAAGTTGATGTTGCAATGACTTCTGCGATGATGGCTAAGAGTAAAAAATAGAGGGCCATGTTTCTCTCCTTAACTAAAGCTTAACCTAAGTATAGCGAGAGACTTTAAATTTCCCATATGATTTTTGTAAAAGTATTGTAAATTTTTTAAATAATTAATCAAAGATGAACAATTAACACTTTTGTTCTATTTTTGTTAGGAATAAAAAAACACCCTGGAAAATGGGTGCTTTTGTCATTTTTATTCATTACTTTTTAGTTCCCAGATATTATCTGATTAACCTTATTGATTAGACTTATTACTTCTTTTCCATAAGCTATTCTTTCTCAGAAGCTTGAAAGGGTGTTTTGTAATAGGTAATTTGTTCTGGTCTTGCTTTTGATTTTAAGTAAAGTTCTACTTCTAGAGAAGTCATTGCAAAGTAGTCCAGATAATTAGTTTGGGGATTTAATCGCCTTACTAAATCATCGACAGTTGTTTCAATGCCTGAAGTATACAATTTTACAGCCTTGATATCATTTAATGGGATTATTTTCTTCTTTAAGATAAGGACTTGTTGCTCATCATCCCAAGTAATAATTCCTTTTTCATTACCTTTGGTAAACATTGTTTTTCCTAAATGCTTTGTTTTTGATGAATACTTTCCCAGTCTTTGCCAAAATCGTCAACTGCTTTTTGGATTGATGGCATAGCAAATCCGGCTTCAAAGACATCTGGCCCTGCTGTTATTGCTTGGGCGCCAAGGGCAAATGCTTTATTAACTTGTCCAACATTTTTAAAGCTAGCAGCTAAAATTTTACTGTCAGAACATTCGCGGTCAATTGCTTCCGCTAATTGTCCAATAACAGCTTCCGCATCAATATTGAGATTTTCCATCCGGTTATAGTATGGTGCTAAATAATCTGCTCCTGCTTCAATAGCCAACAGACCTTGGAAAGTTGTATAGATAGCTGTTGCTGTAATATGATAACCATCAGCTTTCAAGGTTTTAATAGCAGTAAGGCCATCGGTAGTTACAGGAACTTTAACAAAAATACTATCTCCTGCCTGACGACGAATTTCAGCAGCATCTTTTAATATCCCTTCATAGTCTTTTGCGACCACTTGAACATGGATTGACGCTTTATCACCAATAATGGAACGAACTTCTTTAATTCGTTCAAAAAAATCAATCTGACCTTCTGCTTTAGCAATTGTCGGATTTGAAGTAACCCCGGCTAGAGGTAAAATTTTTGACCATTTTTTAATTGCCTCAAGATTGAGGGTGTCTAACATATATTCCATTACATTTCCTTTTCTAAACAAAATCCTTAAAAAGTATGCTCAGTGCGTTCAATGATGTCATCTTGTGTTGCTTTTGATAAAACATTGAAGAATGCTGAGTAGCCAGCAACACGAACAATTAAATCACGGTGTTCTTCTGGATGCAGTTGAGCGTCAATTAAGGTTTCACGAGAGACCACGTTATATTGGATATGATAACCATGAAGGCGATTAAAGAATGTTCTTAAAAGAGCCATCAGTTTCAACTTATCTTCTTCTTTGGCTAAAGTCTGTGGGTTGACTTTTTGATTAAGCAAGACACCACCAACAATTTCATCTGTGCGCAATTTAGAAACAGATTTCAGTACTGAAGTTGGCCCTTTTTTATCCATACTATGTTCAGGAGAACAACCCTCAGCTAGTGGCGTACCAGCATGACGTCCATCGGGCGTTGCCAGTGTTCCTTTTCCTTGACCGACATTAGCTGAAATTGATGATGTTCCTGAATAGCGCGTACCTCCAATTGGACCACGACCATAACGCGTATTTGGATATTTGGCAATCTCATCAATGTAAGTATCATAAGCATCGACGACTAACTGATCGACATAATCGTCGTCATTCCCATATTTAGGGGCATCATTAATGAGCATTTGACGAATTTCTTCGCCGCGGTCCCCCGCGAAATCGGATTCCAAAGCATGCCACAATTCTTGAGGAGTCAGTTTGTGCTCCTCAAAGACTAATTTCTTAAGCACTGCTAAGGAATCAGCAAGGTTGGCTATCCCTACTTGAAGGCCAGAGATAAAGTCATAAACTGCTCCGCCTTCTTTCAAAGTCTTACCTCGGCCGATACAGTCATCAGTTAAGGCAGAGCAAAGAATGTCTGGTCATTCGCGTTCCAAACCAAGGTCAATGGCATTTTCGACAACGACACTCATGCGGGTTATTTCGCGTAGAGTTTTATCCCAAGCAACTTTCAACTCCTCATAAGAAGTCATATCTGTAAAGTAACCATGTCCCTTAGCAAAACGTTTACCAGATGAGGGATCAATGCCGTTATTCATAGTAATTAATAAGATTTTCGGGAAGTTAATATAGCTCATCCCTGTACAACGGTAACCCCACTTACCAGGGACAGCTGTTTCAACACAGCCAATAGCTGAGTAATCATAAGCATCTTCTTCCAAAACACCTTTTTTGATAAAGGATGGAATAATAATTTCATCATTATTTATGGCTGGCATCCCAAAACCAAGTTTCATGACTTCGATACATTCATTCATAAAATCATTATCTAAACCTTTATGGTAACGAACAGTCAAGTTTGGTTGTGGTAATTTAGTTTGAGCTACTGAGCGCAGAACCATATAGGACATTGGATTGACAGCATCTTTTTTATCTCTGGTTTGACCACCAATGGTCACGTTTTGGTACATTGGACTACCTGCTGAAGAGAAGGTATGTGATTGACTGCGTACTTTATTGATGGTTAAAGTTTTTATCCATAAATTGGTTAGGCGTTCAACAATTGATTCCTCTGTTTCACGTCCAGCTTCTAAATCTGCCTTGGCATAGGGATACATGTATTGGTCAAAACGTCCATATGAGAGGGAGTGACCATTTGATTCTATCTGCAAAATACACTGGATAAACCAAACAGATTGGACAGCTTCCGCAAATGTCGCAGCTGGCTCATAGGGTACTTTGTCACAGATTCGGGCAATTTCCAAGAGTTCAGCTTTGCGATCAGCCGAAGCCTTTTCCGCCATTTGGCGTGCTAATTCTGCATAACGGCGAGAGTAAGTCTTGATGGCGTCGATGACGATGAAAATGGAATCGTACAAATGATACTTATCAATGTTTTCTGGAACAGTTAGGTCCAAGGCATCTTTAGCAGCATGTGCACGGGCTTCAAAGTCTTTCAAGCCAAATTCAAGAACTTTCTGGTAATTGACAGCTAAGTGAGCATCACCTGAATTCATTTTACCTTCCATCCCAAAGAAGCCTGTTTCCATATAGACATCAACTTCTTTTGGTAGAAGCGCACCTGCGCGTGCCCGGAGATTATTGTTTTCCCAGAATGGTGCTATTGAACGCAACTGCTCTTTGGTTTCTTCCTTAATATAGAAGACATCGCCATCGCGCTTTTCAAAGAGATCCAATTCATTAATTACGAATTCAAGTGTATACTCAGGAAAAATGGGGGCATCTTTATTTGAAGAAGCTTGGTTACCAGCAATCAAGCTTTCATCTTCAATATAAATTGACATATGTTCCAAAATATTTTGCAACATATAAGCTCTTTTAAGATTGGCTGGTTTATCTTGATGCTCTTTATAAGTTTCTGTTACCAGAATAGCTCGCTCAGCATCGATATACGGTTTTTTATCAAGCACAGCCTCGCGGTAAGTGCTCATCCGTTCAGTTAATTGGCCAAAACGTGAATTAGTTAGGGTCATAGCTATCACTCCTTGTTTTTTCTTTCGTAATAGTTTTATGTTTCTTTCGTAACTATTTTAACATAAAATATATTCTAAAAGATATGTTCATTCGTTAAAAGCGTAAGCAAAAAGATATTGCACAATTGTGCAATATCTCGGTGCCTTGACATTGTTTATATTAAACTACTGGAGGAGTTCCTTCAGCATTACCAACTGTTGCGTCAATTTGAACAGAAGCACCTTTTGGTAATTCAGAAACACCTACGAAACGAAGTGCTGGTTTAGTTTCAGCAAAGATTGCTGAGAAGACTTCTTCTACTGCAGTCATTTCATTAAGATCAGTCATGTAAACATTGATTTTCACAACATCAGCCATAACATGATCAACACTTTCGATGATTGCTTGGATATGGTCAAAAGCTAATTGTGCTTGTTCTTCAACAGCCCCAGCTACTAAGTCACCAGTGCTTGCATCAACTGGAAGTTGGCCTGAAATGTGGTTGTAGTGTGAGAAGGCAACTGTTTGACTAGAATAAGCACATTTAGGAGCTTTGTCAGTGTTTGAGTGTTCAATGATAAGGCCGTGACGGTCTTCGATAGCTTGTGGCGGAGTTCCATCACCGTGTGATACCGTTGCTTCCATTTGAACTAATGCACCCATTTCAAGTGCTGCAACTGGAACAACCGTACGAGCTGGTAGGTAGTTGACAGCACGCGCAATTCCTGAATCTGGTAAGAAAGTTTTGTATACTTCGTTAACAACATCAAGGTCAGCTAAGTTAGTGACGTAAACAGTCATTTTAACAACGTCATCAAGAGGGACATCGATGCTTTCAAGCACTACTTTGATGTTTTTCAAACATTGTTGGGCTTGTTCTTTAACGCCACCAATTGCTAAACGTCCAGTTTTAGGATCGATTGGTAATTGAGCAGTTACATTATTATAGTGTGAAAAAGCTACTGTTTGTGTTGACATTGCGGACACAGGAGCATTATAAGTATTATTCGTTAATTTAACCAAATCACCTGCTTGAGGAGCATTTGGAATTGTCCCCTCACCATTTGAGATAATGGCATCCATTTGCACTTTCGCATCCATTGGTAGAGCAGAAACTGCTACAACTGTGCGTGAAGGTACATAGGTTGGGAAGAAATCTGTTTGAACTAAATTAATAGTATCAACATCTTGAATATCTTTAACGAAAATAGTAAGTCTTACAATGTCAGTTAGGACATGATCAATGCTTTCAACAACTGTTTTTAAGTTTTGAAAACATTGTTGGGCTTGTTCTTTAATCCCACCTTCAACCAGTTGACCAGATGAAACATCAATTGGTAACTGTGCTGATAGATTGTTGTAGTGTGAAAAAGCTACAGTGTGAGATCCTAGAATTTTAGGAGCAAGTTCAGTATTTCTTGCTAAGACTTCGTTATTAACGCTCATGCGTAAATTCTCCTTTGGATTTGTGTTTGATGTGAATCATTTATTAGAGTTAGTGCACTTTCTCTAATAAATAAAAGTAACTCTTTTGTCAGAAATCGGTTACATTTGTCAGTATAACAAGCTCCTATCCTCACTGTCAAGCCGAAAAAGGAGGTCTTAATCAAGACTACTCCATTCTTGTCTAGACATTTTGTATAGTCTTATATTTATAATTAATTAAACAATTTTTACTTTCAGCAAAAAAATATACCTCTATTTTTTTGAATAATCTGATAAAATCTCATCCTAGGCTATCACCCTTTCCCATGCCTAAATTTATTTTCATTCATTTTTTCATTTCAATATTTAAGTTTTTCTCAAAAAAATGTATAAACATTAGACAAATTAAAAACATACGCTAGCACTTTAGGTTACTTCAAGATTTTCCAGTTTTGCTTGATGCATATTTTTGCTAATGAAAAGAACCTGTCTTTCAAAACAAGTTCTTTGCAATAGCTATGAAAATATCTAATCAGTATTTCAGATACTTACCTCTTACCATTTCATAGTCATAACTGACTTTTTTTAAGCTGGAAAATGCTAAGTTATTTCATTCCATGGAAAGCATACTTAAAAATAAAATGTATAGGGAGTGGAATTTTACACAATTGTGCAAAATTATCCTATTTTATCTTGCAGATAGGTATCGCCGTCCTTTGCTAATAATGCTTTGATGGTTTCTTCATCGGTAACCAAATAATTAATACACTTAACTTTTAAAGCAGCCAAGATGGCAGCCGCTTTTTCTTGGCCGCAAGCAATGGCAAAGACATTTGGTACTTGCCTTAATTGTTGCAAGGAAATACCGATCGTGCGTTCTTGTAGGTCTTTATCAACTGACTGACCATTCTTGTCAAAGAAGCGGCAGCAAATCTCACCGACAGCCTCAAGTTGACGCAGTTTCATATAGTCGCTACCTATCAAAAGATCACGCCATTGGCTATTTTTTTGAGCATTAGGCTCGGCTCCAATACCAATAACTGCCCAATCCAGTTTCTCCCAGGAAAGCAAGGTTTTTTCAAAGTATTTGGATTTCTTAATCCCCTGAGCAATCGTAGCATTTTCCTGAATGACAGTGGCATTAATAAATGAGCTTTGACCGTGAAATAACCGAGCTAAGCGGTAAACCAAAGTATTCACATGAAAGTTAGCATGGATAGCACTTGGACCTCCAGAAAGTGGGAAAATCGAAATCCCCTTCAAACTCTTCTGAGTCATATGGTCAATCAAGGCGCTAATGCTAGAACCCCATGAAATGCCAATAACCTCATTGTCTTTAATCATGGAACGGAGAACTTCCGCCCCTTCTTTAGCTATATGATTGAGGTTATCTTGGTCGTCATGCCCTGCTTGATAGGGCAAGATAGTCACTTTTTTGAGACCATACTTTTCTTGAACGTAGGATTCCAAGGCAAATAGGGAGGAGTCATAGCCTTGAATCTCTATTTTAACAATGCCCTCATCCTTAGCTTTGGCCAACATGCGACAGACCGTGGTCCGATAAATATCCAACTCCTTGGAAATGGTGGTTTGACTTTTGCCCTCAATATAGTGCATATAGGCGATTTTGGCCAAGAGTCGTTTTTTTTCTTCCTTCATGACACCCTCACTTGCTCTTATACGTAGTCCATGGCAATCCCAGAGGAAGTTAGAAAGCCTTTGCTCTCTTGATCAATCCCCTTGTCAGTAATAATGCGGCTAACCTTGTCAAGGCTCAGCTGATGCACCAAACTTGGTTTGAGAAACTTGCTGGAATCAGTAAGAATAATCGTTTTTTCGGCCGCGTCAGCCATGCTTTGGACCGCTTCACAGCGCATCATATCCTTGCACATAAAACCAACTTGTGGGCTAAAGCCATCCGTCCCCGCAAAAACCATATCCACATGGAAGAGGTTAATCATTTGTTTGAGCAAAGGCCCAACAGTCACCTCCGAGTTATGCTGATAATTACCCCCTAAGAGAATGATTTGACAGGAGTCATATTGACGCAAAAAATTGGCTATAAAACAAGAATTGGTAATAATTTTAATATTGCGTTTGGTCTGGCAAAGGACTTCCGCCAAAAGAGCACAGGTAGAGCCTGATTCAATCATGATAGTATCGTTGTCCGCAACCAATTCAGCCGCTTTTTCAGCAATCTTACGCTTGATATTATAATTGTAAGACAGGCGAACATTAAGGTCATCGCCACTGTTCAAAACAGCATAACCATGCTCCCGATGCAGAAGACCTTTGCCTTCTAATTTATCTAAATCTTTCCTTATAGTTACTTTCGAAACAGCTAACTTACGAGAAAGGGTATTAACGTCAATTTTTTGATGTTTTGATACTAATTGGATAATCTTTTCTAATCTATTCATTGGACACCTCACTTGTCATTATATCAGTTTGAACAAGAAAATTGAAAGAAAAAAACGACTTACGAACGTAATTGATAAAATTACGTTTATGTGTTATCATGTCCATAAAAGAAAGGGTAGCACTATGACAGAATCAGGAATTGTCTTTAACATCCAACACTTTAGTATCCATGACGGCCCAGGTATCCGGACCACTGTTTTTTTAAAGGGATGTCCTCTAAGATGTCCTTGGTGTGCTAACCCAGAGTCTCAACGGAGAGAACCGGAGGAAATGCTTAAGGCAGACGGTCAATCCTATGAAACAGTCGGTCAAGTTAAAACAATCGACCAAATTATGGAAGAAGTCCTCAAAGACCAAGATTTCTATGAAGAATCTGGAGGCGGACTAACCTTATCAGGTGGTGAAATTTTTGCTCAATTTGAATTCGCAAAGGCCATCTTAAAGGCAGCCAAAAAAGCTGGACTGCATACCGCCATTGAGACCACCGCTTATACCAAACACGAGCAATTCCTAGATTTGATTCAATATGTCGATTTTATCTACACCGACTTCAAGCACTATGATCAAATCAAACACCGCAAGGTGACAGGCGTAGCTAACCAGGTCATTATCAAGAATATCCATGCTGCCTTCCAAGCTGGCAAAAAAATCGTTCTCCGCATCCCTGTCATCCCTAACTTCAATGACAGCCTAGAAGATGCCCAATGCTTTGCCCAACTCTTTAACGAGTTGGACATTAATCAGGTGCAATTACTTCCTTTCCATCAATTTGGGGAAAACAAATACAAACTCTTGGAACGCGACTACACAATGAGTGATGTCCCAGCTTACCATCCCGAAGACCTCAAAGACTATCAACAAGTCTTCCTAGACCATCAGATTCATTGTTACTTTTAAGAAAGAAAAAGACAAGCTAAAAGATTGGCTTGTCTTTTCATCTGTTTAATCTAATTTTTCAGCTATTCTTTTTTACTTATCATACTTGTCGAAGACTTGTTGAGGACTCTTGCCTTTTGCTAACCAGTCAACGAGTTTATCCAACTGGCGCATTTTTTGTGTCTGATCATCTTCGATGGTTTCAATTTGAACACCACAAATTTTACCAGTGATATTTTGACGCAAAGGATTATAGCTAGGTGCCTGCTCGAGAAATTCTCCATAAGTAGTATCTGATTGATTCAGTTGGGCAACTTGATCGGCCGAATAGCCCATTAACCATTCAATAATGGCATCCACATTCTGAGCCTGACCACCTTTGCGCTCGACTTTGGCTACTAAAGCCTTATAGATTGATTGAAATGACATTTGAAATACTTTATGTGACATAGCATTAAACTCCAACTCTTTTTTTCTATTTTAACACAGAATGGTCACAGGATAATTCATGATGTTTCATATGTTCCGATAGGATTATTGATTTGATAACCATTCTCTATTTAACTTAGGTTTGCCATTTGCTTCAAGAAGAGGAATAATGTGGTTACCATTTTTGTAGTATTCGACACCTGTTTCATTATCAACAATCACTTGTGTTCCAAAATCAGTATTAATAACTGAAAATCTATCTTTCGAAATTTTAGACATATTTTTCTCCTTTTAATTATTTTTCATAAATATAACATTTATTAACTTTACAAGTCAATTTTTTCTTCACCCTTTATAGAATAATTCCGCTGAATTATTGATAGTCGTTGGACATCCTATGATACTTTTCCATTTACAAACAAAAAAAGTGAAGACAAGTAGCTTATCTTCACTCTGATAATCTTTCCAAAGAAAGATTGTTATTTACATTTTATTAGATATTTGCCCAAACTGATTCTAGAATGTTTGTTTGTTCACGTCCTGGACCTACTGAGAAAGTAGAGATGCGAACACCAACTAATTCACCAACACGGCGAACATAGTTACGAGCATTTTCTGGAAGGTCTTCAAGGCTACGAACACCTGTGATATCTTCAGACCAACCTGGTAATTCTTCATAGATTGGTGTGCAACGTTTTAATTTTTCTAAACTTGCTGGGTAGTAATCAATGCGTTCTCCGTCAAGGTCATAAGCAACACAAATTTTAACTGTATCGAGTCCTGAAAGAACGTCGATTGAGTTGAGTGAAAGGTTAGTAATCCCTGACACACGACGGCTATGACGCATAACAACTGAGTCAAACCAACCAACACGGCGTGGACGGCCAGTTGTTGTACCATATTCATGACCAATTTCACGGATACGGTTCCCAACTTCATCAAATAATTCAGTTGGGAATGGTCCATCACCAACACGGCTTGTGTAAGCTTTACATACACCAACTACTTTATTGATTTTACTTGGGCCAACACCAGAACCAATTGTTACTCCACCAGCTACTGGATTTGAAGATGTTACAAATGGGTAAGTACCTTGGTCAATATCAAGCATAACACCTTGTGCGCCCTCAAATAAGACACGTTTACCACCATCAAGGGCATCATTCAAAATAACTGATGTATCTGTTACATACTTTTTGATTTCTTGACCATAAGCATAGTATTCATCAAAGATCTCATCAAAGTCAAGTGCAGTCGAATCGTACATTTTTTCAAACAAACGATTTTTTTCAGCCAAATTAGCCATCAAACGGTCAGCAAAGATTTCTTTGTCTAATAAATCAGCAATGCGGATACCAACACGCGCAGCTTTATCCATATAAGCTGGGCCAATTCCTTTAATAGTTGTTCCGATTTTGTTATCACCTTTTGAATCTTCTTGTAATTGATCCAATTTAATGTGATAAGGCAAGATAACATGGGCACGATCTGAAATACGCAAATTATCTGTTGTAACGCCTTCTTCATGAAGATAAGCTAGTTCTTTAACCAATGATTTAGGATTAACAACCACTCCATTACCAATAACAGAAAATTTTTCTGGGAAGAAAATACCTGATGGGATCAAATGTAATTTGAATTTTTTTCCATCGATGACAATTGTATGTCCAGCATTATCACCACCTTGATAACGAGCAATCACTTCTGCATCTGCAGATAAAAAGTCAGTGATTTTTCCTTTACCTTCATCACCCCATTGGGTACCAACAACTACTACTGATGTCATATGTATACGATATAGGCTTACTCTAGAATGGTAGAGCAGGGGCCTTCACCTTTCTTGAAAACATGGCAGGAATCTCACCTGCAGTTTATCTTACACCCTATTATAGCAAAAAATGGATATATTTGCCAACTTTTATAATAATATTAAGAAAATACATTTCATTAGAAAAATTATTATTTTCAATTAAGCAAAATCCGAACATTTGTATTTCGTCACTTTATTATGCCCTATTTTGCTATTCTATTTGTAATCTAAATAATATCCGCTATTTTTAAAGTATTCTCTTTAAGAAAAGTCCTATTTGAGGTAAAATAACAGTATAATAATGGGTTTAACCCACTAAAGAGTCCTAGAAAGAGAACAATCTATGTTACAAAAATTTGATGGTATTATTCAGCATCTTCCAAAGCTACCAAAGTGGGTTTGGTTTATTATTTATTTTTTGATGATTGCACCATTATCTGATGTCCTACCAGATGGTCTTCTTTTTACGGCTATGATTGGTCTTGGTCTTGGTTTTAATTATGTCGGCAAACGGAAAAAATGGCTAACTAGCCAAAAATTAGCTAAACGCATTCAAAATCTCAAAGACAATGTTCATTTGGCTGACAAACAAAGTAATCTCTTAAAAGACTATCTAGCTATCAGTGATTATAGTAATTTCAAAGTAACAGCTGAACAATTATTAGCCCGAATTGAATATATCAAAGATGAATCTTACAATTTACAATCTCATATTCCTCGAGATGTTTATAGTCGTATGAACCAAAAAGCTGACGATGTCAAAGTAGATACAGTTTTACAATTAGAAAAACTGCAACAAATATCTGGTCCGCAAGCTGAGCATACCGATTTACATCTACAGATTGTCCAAGAAGCACCGGAAATAAACGATCTCTATAAAAATATCCAAAAAGATCATCATAACATTCTTGAAAAAATCAAAAAAGCAGATAATGTTGCTGAATTAGAAGCACTTCATGAAAGTGGTATGCAAAAATTCTATGATATATTAGATGGTTACCTCAAAATAAAAGCTTCACCAAAGGATTACTACAACGCTGAACAACGGCTAGAAAATGCATTAGTCGCTATCAAAGCTTTTGACTTAGATTTGGATGAAACATTGCGACAACTCAATGAAAGTGATCTTAGTGATTTTGATATTAGTCTTCGAATGATGCAAACTAATAAGCGGACACCTGACTCAGATACAACAATTTAGAGGAGATAAACTATGCCAGATTTTAACTTTGACATTGACCAAATAGCTAATAATGCTATTACTAAAAATGATAAAACAACTGAAATCATTAGCCATGAAGCAAGTGATGTTAGTAAGCCAATTTCCTTCTTAGAGAAATTAAGTCCTGAACAACGAACAGCTATTCAAAGCAAAGTACCTGCTGTTGTCGATAGTTTTATGGCAGACCAAAATGCCTTACTTGACTTTGGTCAATCTGCTGTCGAAGGGGTAAATAACACTGTTAATCATATCCTTGCTGAACAAAAGAAAATTGAAATTCCACAAGTTGATGATTTGTTAAAAAATACTAACCGTGAACTCAACGGTTTTATTGCTAAATATAAAGACATCGGTCCTGTTGAATTAGAAAAGAAACCAAACTTGCTTCAAAAATTCTTTAAACAAAGCAAAGATACCCTCCAAGAATTCTATTTTGATGCACAGAATATTGAGCAAAAAATGGACGGGATGGCTGCTGCTGTTGTCAAGCAAGAAGACACCTTGGCTAGAAATATTGTTTCAGCTGAACTCTTAATTGAAGACAATACTAAATCAATTGAAAATTTAGTTGGTGTTATCTCCTTTGTTGAAGCCAGCCAAAATGAAGCTACTAAACGTGCAAGTAGTATTCAGACTGAACTTGCTAAACTAGATGCCCAAACTCCTGAATACCAACAAGCTAGTGATCTCTTAGCGCGCACAACTGAAGTCATTAATACGCTTGAACAACAACATACTGAGTACCTCAGTCGTCTCTATGTTGCCTGGGCAACAACACCACAAATGCGTAACTTAGTAAAAGTTTCTTCTGACATGCGTCAAAAACTTGGCATGCTGCGTCGCAACACTATCCCTACGATGAAGTTGTCAATTGCGCAACTAGGCATTTTGCAACAATCACTCAAATCTGGGATTACTGCGGATGCCATTGTTAATGCTAATAATGCAGCTCTTCAAATGTTAGCTGAAACAAGTAAAGAAGTTATTCCTGCTTTGGAACGTTCGGCACAAAACCCAACCATGTCTATCAAGTCTGTCACTTCCCTTGCTGAAAGTTTAGTTGCTCAAAATAACGGCATTATTGCTGCTATTGATAGTGGCCGTCAAAAACGGACCCAATTGGAACATACTATTATTAAATCCGCTGAAACTATTAATGACTCGGTCAAACTGCGTGATGAGAAGATTGTCCAAGCATTACTCAATGAAGGGCGAACTACGCAAGATGAAGTTGATCAACCGTCAGCATCTACGACTAATTAAGAATAAACTATCCTTTTAAAAAGTGGCTTGCGAAAGCAAGTCATTTTTTTGTGATAAACGTATCAATTTTTTGAAATTCAGTCTTGAAACATGTAAACTGGAACAAAAGACTACGAAGGAGACCAAGTATTTGGTATTAGATCAGCTATTACAAAATGTCCCAGCGACAACTAATATATTAGAAGCCACTTTTGGTTTGGAACGTGAAGGCTTACGTATCAAGGAATCAGGACAGGTTGCTCAAACCAACCATCCGAAATCATTAGGATCACGAACATCTCACCCCTATATCCAAACCGATTTTAGTGAAGCTCAATTAGAATTAATTACACCAATTTCACAGACAACAAAACAAGCACTTAGACGATTAAATGCTATTACTAATGTTGCTCATGCTTCAATGCACACCGATGAAATGATTTGGCCACTATCAATGCCACCTTACATTACTGAAGATGACATTCAAATCGCCAAACTAGAAAATCAAGATGAAGTTGACTACCGCGAAAAGTTGGCCCAAAATTATGGCAAAAGACTCCAATCTATTTCGGGGATTCACTATAACTTTGAATTAGGTAAAGACTTAACGAAGCACCTTTTCGAATTAAGTGCAAGTGACAATCTAACTGACTTTAAAAATCAGCTTTACATGAAAATTGCCAGACAGTTCTTACGTTATCAATGGTTTGCAACTTACTTATTTGGTGCTAGTCCGATTGCTGAAAAAGACTTCTACCAAGATGCCTCTCAGCAAACTGTTCGTGCATTGCGAGCCAGCCATCAATTTGGCTATAGCAACGATGATTCTGTTCAAATTTCATTTTCTTCACTTGAAAATTACGTTAAGGATATGGAAACTGCCATTAATTCTGGCGCTCTGTCACTTGAAAAGGAATTCTACTCGTCCGTACGCTTACGCGGCAGCAAGCACTCGCGTGATTATCTGGAAAAGGGCATTACCTATATTGAGTTTCGTAATTTCGACATCAACCCCTTTGACCGTCTAGGAATCTCTCAAGAGACTCTAGATAGCTTCCATCTCTTTATCCTCAGCCTCCTTTGGATGGACGATGTGCTTGATTTTGATGGAGAAATTGCTAGCGCCCGTCAACTTAATGAGGACATTGCCCTTGCATCTCCTCTTGACCCATTGCCAAACCCGGCTGACGCAATAGCTATTCTCCAAGAGATGACAGACATGATTGAACATTTCCAATTAGGGGACTATGCTAAGCAGTTAGTTGAGCACCTGTCTGAGGCTGTAAATCAGCCAGTACGCACAATAGGTGGACAGCTCGCATCACATATTCAAGAGGGTTCTTTAGAAGCATTTGGATTAGACCAAGCTAGACACTTCACAGAAGAGTTAAACCAAGCTCCTTATGCTTTAAAAGGTTATGAAACCATGGAATTGTCAACTCAGATGCTAATGTTTGATGCCATTCAAAAAGGAATCAATTTAGAAATTCTGGATGAAAATGACCAATTTCTGAAGCTTTGGCACGATGATCATTTTGAGTATGTCAAAAATGGTAATATGACCTCCAAAGATAATTATATTGTTCCATTAGCCATGGCTAATAAGACAGTAACCAAGAAAATTTTGGATCAGGCTGGTTATCCAACACCAAAGGGAAGAGAATTTGCCACTAAGGATGAGGCTCTTCGTTATTATCAATTAATTGCTGACAAATCGATTGTGGTCAAACCAAAATCAACTAATTTTGGACTTGGCATTTCCATCTTCCAAAAACCGGCTAGCCTTTCAGATTATGAAAAAGCATTGGACATTGCTTTTTCTGAAGATACCGATGTCTTAGTTGAAGAGTTCATTTCTGGAACAGAATACCGCTTCTTCATCTTAGATGGCAAATGCGAGGCTGTACTGCTTCGCTTAGCGGCTAATGTAGTTGGCGATGGTAAGCATACTATAAAAGAATTAATTGAAATCAAGAACCAAAATCCTCTTCGAGGATTAGACCATCGTTCTCCATTAGAAAAAATTCAACTGGGCAAAATTGAAAAACTAATGCTTGCTCAAGAAGGACTAGATGAAAACAGTGTTCTAGAGAAAGGTCGCAAGGTCGAATTAAGACGGAACTCCAACATTTCAACTGGTGGAGATTCTATTGATTTAACAGAGGAAATGGACCCGTCATATAAAGAGTTAGCAGCACAAATGGCTAAAGCTATAGGGGCGTGGGTCTGTGGCGTTGATCTGATTATTCCAGATATCAGTAAACAAGCTAGTCTAGTAGAACCAAACTGTTCTTGTATTGAATTAAATTTCAATCCTTCAATGTACATGCACACATACTGTCATGATGGACCTGGACAAGCTATTACTCCTAAAATCTTAGCAAAACTATTTCCAGAAGTGCCCATTTTATAGAAGACAAAAAAGAGTTGAACCATCTAGGTTCAACTCTTTTGATTAAGCAAGACTGAATGTACTAGGGGGAATGGACGACTTGCTTAAGCTTCTTTACGTTTACGATTGAGAGCCAAACCACCAGCTCCAATAATAATAGCCATTGCAGAGGCTGTAAAGAAAGGATTTGCCATCACATCACCAGTTGAAGGCAAATTGTTTTTAGCATCTGTAGACGCTTTGTGACTGTCAGTCATCGGTGAAGCAGCCATCGCTTTGCCTAAACCTTGGTTCTGTGGGTGAGCAATGTTCATCTTAGCTAATTGGTCAGCCAATTCTTTTTGAAGGCGTGCAATTTCAGCTTGGAAGTCGGCAATTTCTCTGTCACTATGATTTTTCTTAGTATCAAAGTCTTTTTGTAGATCTTCCATTTCTTTAAGTAATTTATCATTTGCTAAGTCTTTATCAGCTAGTAAGGCTTTTAAACGATCCATTTCTGCTTCAAATTCCGCTTTGTCAGCTTCCAAGTCTATCGCTTTTTTCTCTAAATCAGCTTTTTCTTTTTCTAAATCTTTTACCTTAGTTCCAAGCTCAGCAACTTCTTGTTCTAAATTAGCACGTTGCTCTTTCACCTGGTTTAATTCTGATTGAGTCGCTTCTAAGTCAGATTCCAGTTCTTTAATCTTATCTGCTTGAGCTTTAACTTGTGCGTCTGATTTTTCTTTTTGCCCTTTAAGGTCTTTAAAGGCAACCCCACCATCAGCAACTTCTTGTTCTAATTGAGTAATCTTTTGATTAGCAGCTTCATTAGCTTCTTTTAAACTTGCCAATTGACTTTCTAGGTCTGAAACTTTAGTCAAAGCAGTTTCTAATTGTCCGTCAATAGCATCTTTTTCTGCAAGAGCTGCTTGATAGTCCTGGGCTTTTTTGTCAAATTCTTCTTTAGCTTGTTGTAGGGCATTTGATAATACAGTGACGTTATTATTCAGTTTTTGTGCTTCAGCAGCTTTCAAATCAAATTCTTCTTTAGCTTGATTTAAAGCATTACTTAAAACAATAACACGATTGTTAGCAACTTCAGCCTCTTTAGCTTTTTGATCAAACTCTTGCTTAGCTTGCTCTAAGGAATGGGTCATGACCTTAGCTTCGTTTTTGTATTTATCAGCTTCTTTTTGAATTGACTCTCGTTGAATAAATAGATTTGCAGCATCTCTGGTTGCAATCTCATACTTTTTCTTTTCACTAGCAAGTTTTTTATTGAGGTCTTCAATTTTATTATTTAAATCCTCTGAATGTTTAGCTTCACGCTTTGCCATTTTCAATTTGCTTTCAAATAGGTCTTGTAAAGCTTTTTTTGTTTTATCAAGTTCTTGTTGCTTTTCTTTTATTGTGACTTCTTTTTCTTCTAATAATTTTCCTCTGTTCTCATTACTAATAATACGACTTCTTAACTCTTGAATTAAGAGCGATACCAAATTTAAACTTTTATGATAAAAATCTTTCTTATTATCATTATTAAAAGTTCCAATTATATTTGAAAAACTAGTAAGCTGACTATGTTTATATTGTAAATGCGCATTATCTAATCCTAACAATAAAGAATGCAAACTTTCTGTTGAAAAATTTTTCAATACTTCGCGAAGTTGATTCAATGCATTAGGGTCATGATTCTGTACAGATGTGGCAACATTTATTAGTGCATCGTAATCTTTACCTTTATTTAAACTTGATCGAAACTCATCTGCCTTTACTGTCCTTACTGTTCCAATTGCCCCTCCCATTGTACCAAAGGCGGTACCTGCCAATACTGTAGCAGTGACCGCTTTTCTAAGTGCGTATTTGCGGGCTTTAATTTTTTTAGCCATTTGTTTCTTTCTCCTTTTTACTTCTTAAGTATCGCTTTATGCTGTAGACAAAATGCATTATCTATCTACCTGTTCACTAAAGCTCTTAATAAATTATATATGAGTTTTTGATTAGAATAAAGTTCATATTTTTTATTTAATTTATAATTTTTGGTTGTGTCAGTTTTGTATAATAAATAGGAAACAAGATTTAAAACCGCTTATTACTTGCATTAATTGGCATGTGTTACTCAAAACTATTCTAATAAAACAATTAATTTTTTATTATAAAATTATTGACAACTATCTCATTTTGAGATATCTTGAACAAGCAAGCTTTTATGGTACCGTTTCAAAGCCTTATCCATAAGGGATTGTAATACATTTAATAAGGAGTAGTTATGCCATTTCATAAGGATATCTTTACCAATCAGCAAGTGCGTGAATTGAAATTGATCACCCTCTTGCAAGAACATAAGTCATTATTAGATTATAGAAAGGTTTGTCACTATTTAGATTGCTCCTTTCTGACCCTGCAGACTGAAATTTCCACCTTGAAAACATTTCCTGAGATAGAAGATATGTCTTACCAGCCCTCCCACCTAGCCATTACCTATAAAGAACAATACGGAACCCAAAAGTTTTACCAGACAATCCTTAAAGATTCTCCCTCTTTAAATCTCTTGAAGCTCATCTTTTTTTCCGAATGCGAAACGATGGAGGAACTAGCAGATAAACTCTTCATTAGTCTGTCTACTCTAAAACGTTTATTAAAAAAGACCAACAGTTATCTGACAACTCGTTATCACTTTAAAGTAGACTTGAAAAAATTAGTCTTTATTGGTGAGGAGAAAGCTATTCGTCTCTTTTTTCTTAAGTATTTTTCAGAAATTAATAGTATTGACGATTGGCCGTTTACTCCCTACATTCCCAAAGATTTAATTGAAGATTTGGTTTCCTTTGTGGCAGAGAAACAAAAGTGGCAAATGGATTTTTCACAGTATCAGCACCTGCTGATTTATGCTACTGTTAACTTGATTCGTTACTTGGATGGTTATCAAAAGGGGAACCTCTCTTGCCTCGACCATAATTTGTCTAAGCAACTAGCTCAATCTCCAAAAAATCACTTTCTGCGCCAGCGATTCCACGAAAACTTCAAAAAACCTTTAGACGATCAGACCTTTACAGACCTTTTTTCCTCTTTCTTGTCAGAGGAATTGCTGTGCAACCCAAAGCAAGTTTCCTTGTCTGAAAATAAGTTTTTATATTTCAAAACTTGGCGTCACCTCTTGCTTTGCTTAGAAGGCGAAATTCATCTTCCTATCACCAACAAAGATGAGATTATCATGCGCTGTCATAATGCACTGGAACTCGGAAATGAGGACTTTTATCTTAATTTCTTGGTTTACGACTATCGTAAAGAATTCTTAGATTACTTTAGTCAAGATTATCCTCATTTTATGCAAGAAGTCCAAAAGCATGCTAATTTGATGATCCGCGAATATCCTAGTGAGATTATTGATTATACTGTTGACCATTTAACTTATCTTTTACTGATGACTTGGGAAAATCTGTTCCTCCATTTAAGTCAGCATATTGAGAAACAGAAGTTGATGGTCGTTGAACGCGGGAAAGGGAGCCTTGGTCATTTTCTTCAAGTCTATTTGGGACAATTTTTTGAAATTTCGATTTTCACAGATTACAACTTAGCCCACTTAAATACCGATGACTGTGATCTAATCATCACCGACACACTTTTAAGTGAAATGGAAAGCGTGACCGTTCTTTACTTTAATAAATTGGTTCCTGCAGAAGTCTTGTGTCGTTTAAATGACTATTTACGAAAACAATTAAAATTGCAATTTCAATCTAAATATGAAAGAAGTCAGTTATCTCATAAGTTATAAAATTGTCTTTATGCTATAATATTAGCTATGGATAAACTAATTAAATCAATAGCCAAATCAGGCTCGTTTAGAGCCTTTGTTCTTGACAGCACTGAGACAGTCAGAACTGCTCAAAAAAAACATGAAACTCTTTCTTCATCTACTGTTGCTTTAGGACGCACTTTAATTGCCAATCAAATCTTAGCAGCTAATCAAAAAGGGGATAGTAAAATTACGGTCAAAGTCATTGGTGACTCTTCATTTGGCCACATTATCTCTGTTGCTGATACCAAAGGCCATGTTAAGGGCTACATCCAAAACAGAGGCGTTGACATTAAAAAGACTGCTACTGGAGAAGTTCTAGTCGGACCTTTTATGGGTAATGGCCATTTTGTATCAATCATTGATTACGGAACAGGTAACCCATATACGTCGACGACCCCTTTAATTTCTGGTGAAATCGGTGAAGACTTCGCCTACTATTTAACTGAATCTGAACAAACACCATCTGCTGTCGGCTTAAACGTTCTTTTAGACGAGAATGATCAGGTCAAAGTTGCTGGTGGCTTCATGCTCCAAGTTTTACCTGGTACATCGGAAGAAGAAATTGCCCGTTATGAAAAGCGTCTTCAAGAAATGCCCGCCATTTCTACTCTCTTAGAATCAGATGACCATATTGAAGCTCTCTTATCAGCTATCTATGGAGAAGATGAATACAAATGTTTATCAGAAGAGCCTCTCAGCTTTACCTGTGATTGTTCTAAGAAACGGTTTGAGTCTGCACTAATCTCTTTACCGACCAGTGATTTAAAAGCCATGATCGATGAAGATCATGGTGCCGAAATCGTCTGCCAATTTTGTCAGACTGTCTACACATTTGATGAAACAAATTTGGAAGGAATCATCAATGACAAAGCTTAATTCTTCCTTTATGATTGGGAATGTTGAGATACCTCATCGTACAGTGCTAGCACCGATGGCTGGTGTGACTAACTCAGCATTTCGGACAATCGCCAAAGAATTTGGAGCTGGTTTAGTTGTCATGGAAATGATTTCGGAAAAGGGACTACTTTATAATAACGAAAAGACCCTGCACATGCTTCATATTGACGAGACTGAGCATCCAATGTCGATTCAACTCTTTGGAGGTGATATTGAAGGCTTAAAACGAGCCGCTGATTTTATTCAGACCAATACAAAAGCAGACATCGTTGATATAAATATGGGTTGCCCGGTCAACAAAGTGGTTAAAAATGAGGCTGGCGCCAAATGGCTCCGCGACCCAGAGAAAATCTACCAGATTATAAAAGAAGTCACAGCTGTCCTTGATATACCTTTAACCGTCAAAATGCGGACCGGCTGGAACGACAGCTCTCTTGCTGTTGAGAATGCATTAGCTGCTGAATCAGCAGGTGTCGCTGCGCTAGCCATGCATGGCCGGACCCGGAAACAAATGTATACGGGCACCTGTGATCATGAGACACTAGCACGCGTTTCAAAAGCCATCACTACAATTCCATTTATTGGCAACGGTGATGTTCGCAATGTCCAAGATGCCAAGTTTATGATTGAAGAAATTGGTGTCGATGCCGTGATGATTGGGCGCGCAGCTATGAGCAACCCTTACCTTTTCACACAAATTAACCATTTCTTTGAAACGGGTCAAGAATTGCCAGATCTTCCATTTACCAAAAAATTAGATATTGCTGAAGATCATTTAACGCGGCTGGTTTCACTGAAAGGTGAAATGATTGCTGTTCGTGAATTTCGTGGTTTAGCACCGCACTACCTTCGCGGTACGGCAGGTGCTGCAAAGGTTCGTGGGGTAGTATCACGCGCCGAAACATTAAGTGAAGTTCAGGACATTTTTGCAACTGTCCGCTAAGATAAAGAAGGAGAATCATGTTGATAGTATTAGCTGGAACAATTGGTGCAGGAAAAAGTTCTCTTGCAGCCGCACTTGGTGAACACCTCGGAACTGAAGTCTTTTATGAGGCTGTGGATAATAATCCAGTTCTTGATTTATATTACGAAGACCCTAAGAAGTATGCTTTTTTGCTTCAAATTTTCTTTTTAAACAAACGGTTTAAATCAATCAAGGAAGCTTACAAAGCAGATAACAATATACTAGATCGTTCTATATTTGAAGACGAGTTGTTTTTAACCCTCAACTATAAAAATGGCAATGTAACAGAAGCTGAATTAGAAATCTATAAAGAATTATTGGCAAATATGCTTGAAGAACTTGAAGGCATGCCAAAAAAACGTCCCGATCTCTTAATTTATATTGATGTTTCCTTTGAACGGATGCTAGAACGCATTGAAAAACGTGGCCGTAGCTTTGAGCAAGTGGATGATAATCCAAGTCTTGAACACTACTACCAACAAGTTCACGGTGAATATCCAGAATGGTATGAAAACTACGATGTATCACCAAAAATGAAAATCAATGGCGACGTTCTTGATTTTGTCCAAAACGAAGATGACCTCAAACGCGTCTTAGCAATGGTCGATGAAAAACTTAAAAAATTAGATTTACTATAATAAAAAACCCAGTATAGAAAATAGCTCTATACTGGGTTTTTTATCTTATCATTTTTCCTGTTTTAAACGATATGGTAGGTATTTAGCCTAAAACTAGGGCATCATCATTAAGTTCTTGACCACTTCTTTCTTGGAAAAGATTTAGCAGCTGTGGGACGGTAAGCTTTTGCTTTTCTTCCCCTGAAATATCTACAACAATTTTACCTTGATGGAGCATCACTAGTCTATTGCCATAGGCAATGGCATTCTCCATATTGTGTGTAATCATTAAGGCTGTTAATTGATGTGTCTGGACAATTTTATCAGTCAAGCGCATCACCATATCACTGGTTTTTGGGTCAAGGGCCGCTGTATGCTCATCCAACAACAAGAGTTTTGGCTTTTCTAATGAAGCCATTAATAGAGTTAAGGCTTGTCTTTGTCCACCAGATAGGAATTGTGTGTCCACTTTCATCCTATTCTCTAAAGACAAATCTAGTTCTTTTAAAGCTTCCTTGAAAATCTGCCGTTCGTTTTCTTTAACTCCCCAAGATAAACCACGTTTTTTTCCACGGCGGTAAGCAATAGCCATGTTTTCTTCAATACTTAGGCGTGATGCTGTCCCCATCTTAGGGTCTTGGAAAACACGGCTGATGAATTTTGCGCGACGAGAAGCTGGTTGATTTTTGATCGATTGAGTTTCTAATAAAATATCTCCTTGATCAAGACTGAGAGTTCCTGCTAAGCTATTCATTAATGTTGACTTACCAGCTCCATTGCCCCCAATAATAGAAATGAAGTCACCTTGCTCAACTTCCAAAGATAGACCTCGCAAGACATGGTTTTCATTAACAGTGCCTGCTTCAAATACTTTGTGAATCGAATCGATTGTTAATAATGCTGTCATATGAACTCCTAACCTAATTTGGGTTGACGAATACGTAATTTCTTTTGAACTTCTGGAACATAAAGAACGCTGGCTAAAAGAATAGCTGAGAAGAGTTTAACTAAGTCTGCATCCATACCAGGAATAGATAAAATGGCTAGAATAATCAGACGGTAGATAATTGAACCGATAACAATTGAGGTTAGGCGCCAGCCTATGCTCAAATTCCGAATCACTACTTCTGCAATAATAATTGATGCCAGACCGATAACAATGGTTCCTACCCCAGAATTCAAATCTGCGTAGCCATTATTCTGACAAAGAAGTGCCCCACAAAGAGCAATTAAGCCATTGGAAATCATGTATCCTAAAATCTTCATATTGTCCGTTTTAATGCCGTTGGACTCACTCATCGGAATGTTATCTCCGGTCGAACGAAGTGCTAATCCTAGTTGTGTTTTCATGAGTAAGGTTAGGACAGCAATAACCATTAAAACAAAGATGCCACCAAGAATCATGACTGAGGCCGTTTTGGTAAAGCCCAGATCATAGACTTGGCTAACTAAGGTTTTTTGTCCTAATAAGGCGACATTAGCACGACCTAGCACCTTCAGATTAATTGAGTAAAGGCCTGTCAAAGTGATGATCCCCGTCAAAAGAGCTGGAATTTTTAGCTTGGTATGAATTAATCCAGATACAAGTCCGGCTATGAACCCGGCAGCTAAAGCTAAGAGAGTGGAAAGTAAAGGATTGAGACCAGATACAATTCCTGTCGCACAAACCGCTGCACCTAAGGGATATGACCCTTCTGCTGTTAAGTCCGCGATGTCCAATATTCTAAATGTGATGTATACGCCAATTGCCATCACGGACCATAAGAGCCCTTGTGACAAGCTTGATAATATTAATGCCATGTTTCCCCCTTAAGTAGTTACCACTACTTGTTTATTATTTAACTGATAAGTGATTAAGATCTAAGCCTAATTTCTTGGCTTGCTCCTTATTGATATGCAACTCAAGTGTCTTTGGATACTCAACCGGAATCTCAGCTGCCTTTTTACCTTCGATGATTTTAATAGCTTGTTTTGCTACTTGTTTACCTAACTGACGATAGTTTGTACCATAAGTCAGCAAGCCACCCGCATCGACCATATCTGTTGACCCACCAATGATTGGAACCTTGTGCTCTACTGACAATTGACCAATCATTGACATGGTTGAAGCAACCGTGTTATCTGTCGGAACGAAAACAGCATCCACTTGTGACATCAGACTATTAGTCGCATCTTGCACATCATTGGTCGAAGAAATAGCTTTTTTAACCACTTGATAGCCAGCTTTCTTCAAATCTTTCTCAGCTTCTTTAACTTGTACTTCTGAGTTGCGCTCACTATTTGTATAGAGAATTCCGACTTTTTTTGCCTTGGGAAGTGCTTGCCCCAGTAAATCAACTTGCTTATCGATTGGTGCTTGGTCACTTGCTCCGGTCAACAGCCCCCCAGGTTTTTTGATAGAAGAAACTAATTTAGCAGAAACAGGATCTGTTACAGCTGTAAAAACAATCGGTTTATCAGTAGAGGCTGTTGCCATTGCTTGCGCTGCCGGTGTTGCAATAGCTAAGACCAAATCATTTTTTTTGACCAACTGTTCTGAGATAGTCTGTAAATTAGATTGATCCCCTTGCGCATTCTGGTAATCAAAGGTTACATCCTCACCTTCAGTGTAGCCCTGCGCTTTTAACTCGTCTTTAAACCCTTTACGAGCTTGATCTAAAGAGACATGTTCCATATACTGCAGAATCCCAATTTTAATTTCTTTTTTTGAGGTTCTCACATTTTCCGTTGCACTTGTCCGACATGCAACTAAGATAATGCTAGTAAGAGCTAAGAAGAGTAATTTGCTTAATTTTGTGATTCTTTGATAGTTAACTTCCATGTCAGTGTCCTCTATTTGCTTTCTACTAATTGTTTTTCAAGTTCTTTAGGATTTAATCCAAGTGATTTAGCCATGTCTTTATTAATAGCTAGTTCAGGTTTTTCTGGTTTGGCAACGGCGATGGTTGAAGCTTTTTTGCCATTGAGAATTGCTACCGCTTCTTCCCCGGCTTGCCTACCAATCGCTTCATAATCAACGCCTGATGTGAAGAGTACTGCGTCAAGGTAAGCTTTGTCACTGCCAATTGCCGGGGTTTTATTTTCTTTTAAAATTTGACCAATTGTCATCGCTGTTGATGCAACTGTATTATCAGTCGGTAAGTACACAGCATCAACTTGACCAACTAAACTTATCATCACTTGTTGCACATCATTACTTGTTGTAACTGTCTTTTCAACAGCTATAATTCCTTTTTTCTTCAGAGCTTTTTTTGCTTCTTTAGCTTGCATCTGTGAATTTACTTCACTGGAATTATAAAAGATGCCCACTTTTTTAGAAGTCGGAACAGCTTTTAGCAACAAGGCGACTTGTTGTGGAACATTTCCAGCATCAATTGAACCGGTCATGTTTTTACCAGGTTTTTCCATTGAATCAACTAAACCTGCTCCAACGGGATCAGTAACGGCAGTAAAAACGGCGGGTGTATCTGGATCACTAGTCAAGAGTGCCTGTGCTGCCGGTGTTGCAATGGCAAAATTCAAATCATTCTTACCAGTTAATTGGTCAACCATGGTTTGGAGATTAGCTTGTTCACCTTGAGCATTTTTACTGGTAATTTGTAAGTTCTTGCCTGCTTTATAACCACCATCTCTAAGTGCCTCGATAAAGCCTTTTCGTGAAGCATCTAAAGCAGGATGCTTGGCATATTGAATAATCCCTACTTTAACTTGTCCCTTGTTTTCTGTCGCTTCTTTACGACAAGCTGATAAGATAACCAATAAGCTTAATACACCGACTGTAAAAAATAATTGTTTAAATTTCATTCGACTCCTCTTTCATTTGTGTACAAAAATAAGACCATTTAGATATATCTAAATGGTCTTACACAAATACAAGAGTGCTAAAAATACACTGCTCTATGGTGGTGTCCACTTAGATATGATTTATCTATGTGGACATACAACTCAAATAGCCCTAGCCTCATAGATACAAACTTACGTTTCACGTGTTTGTATCCATGTTTACCATGACTACAAACACTATCTAAAGAAGCTAAAGTAATAACGCTTATTGATGTTATGAGTTGTGCAAATGTTTACCATAGGGCACCTCCTGTTTTCCTTCGTTTAATTTTTTTAAATTATAATCCATTTTTTTAGGCCTGTCAACACCTAAAAATACAAATCATCTCTTTTAGTTGAAATATTCTGACAATTGAGTCACTGCTAAAGCCTATTATGACAGGGCTAAGCAGACATATAGGACAAAATCAAAAATTTAATAAAAAAATTTTAGAAGGGTAGGTCATCTTCCTCATCAAGAACTAAGTCAGAGAGATCATTCGTCATGTTATTTTCACGCATTGCTCGCTGCGCACGACTTTCTAATAATTGAAAAGTATGACACAAAACCTCGGTCACATAACAGTTCTTCCCATCTTTTTCATAGCGACGTGTTCGCAACTCGCCTTCCAAAGAAATTAGGCTGCCTTTACTACCATAGGAAACTAGTGATTCAGCAAGTTTCCCCCATAAGACTAAATTGACAAAGTCCACTTGCCTTTCACCTTGAGCATTTTTATAACGACGATTAACAGCAACTGAAACACGACAAACCGACTTATCTTTCGGTGTCTTAATTAATTGTGGGTCGGCAACTAAGCGTCCTATCATGATTACTCTATTGTACATTTTTGTACCTCCTTAACTAATTATTCGTAAACGAAATGTTTAGTTAAGGTATTTGTCTATATTTAAACAAAAAAAGGGGAACAACTAAATCAGTCATTTCTACAAAATGACTGATTTTTGTCCCGCTTTCAAATTTATTAAACTTGCCAATGTTTTTCTGGATTGAATGATTCGCCAACAACTGCACTATCATCAAGTTCGATGATGCCACGTTTTTGCAGGGCATTTGGAAGTGCCAATTCACGTGGAGAGCACATCATCCCATAGCTGTCTTGTCCTCGTAGTTTGCCAGGGAAAATAAGGCTGCCGCTTGGCATCATTGCGCCTGGTAAGGCGACAATCGTCTTCAAACCAAGAGCTGCATTTGGTGCTCCTGCTACGATTTGGACTGTTTTATCTTCTCCGATGGCCACTTGGCAAATATTGAGGTGATCACTGTCAGGATGAGCTACCATTTCTGTAATTTGTCCAACAACAAACACAGGAGACACTGTCTCAGTTAATCTTTCTTCAAATCCTTCTTTTGCTAATTCTTGATTTAAACGATCAAGTTCTTCTCGACTTGGGAAAACTTGGCCGTTTCCTTCAACCTTAATCAAGCTAGAGACATCAAAGATATTCCAAGCAAGCGTCTTGCCAGTTTCATCAGCAGTAATTCGGGCAACTTGTCCCTTACGTTCAACAGAACGTTTGATATCTTTAGTGTCTTCTAAGATGACCATCAAGACATCACCGACTTGTTCTTTATTATAAGCAAATATCATTTTTCTTCCTATTCCTTACTTGTTACTTGAAATGAACTGATTAATTTCAGCTTTAGTTTTTCTTAATTTATTAACCAGTCTCGCCTTCTCTTGTCCATTTTCAATGATTAAAAAGCTTGGAATGCCAAAAATATTCCACTTTTGTGCAAGATCCATAAAATCATCGCGATCTAAACGGACAAAGGTTAACTCTTGATTTTCTGATTCAATTTCTGGCATGACTGGATATATAAATTGGCAATCTGGGCACCAATCTGCAGTAAAGAAAAGCAATAGTTTTTCTTTCTTTTCAAGCAATTCAGCGATTTCTTCATAGTTTTTTGGAATAATCATTATTTTTCCTCCTGAAAGACAATATCGCCCCGACTATAGGTAAATTGGTAAGCTCTGCTATCAGCCATGACGACTCCTCCATTAATAACCCTAAAACTTGAGGAATAGTCATTGATATAAAGAACATCAATTTCTCCTAAATCAGAAAAATACTGACGAATCTCATTTGTGATTTTTAGTCTTCTGTTTTCTTGGTATTTTTCCTTGAGTACTAGGGCTGTCACTGCAACTGCTGATAGCCCTAGTAACCCAGAAATACCTTTTTGTTTTCTATTAGTCATATCCTATATTTTATCATAAAATGGAGTATTTGGGATAGGTCTGAGTCTAGAATGATAAATGAAAAATTTCTTTATATTAGTTTTTGGTTAAAATATTGACATTTAATTGTAATTTAAGTAAGTTAGTCATAAAAAGGAGGCCCAATGTCCCAATTATGTAGTCAACTTATTTCTTGTACAAACGAAACACAAATTTCCATATTTTGTGCCACCATCTTTCTTCTTTTTTCATTAGTAATTCTCCTCTATTTTCTTTTCACCTTACACTACTAATCTATATTTATAGGGCTTTTCTGCTATAAAAATGGTAAAATATATAGTGATAATAGGGAAATCCCTTAATAGATAAAGGAAGTGTAATAATGACAGAATTATTTTCTAAAATTAAAGAATTAACCGAACTTGATGGCATTGCTGGCTATGAGCATAATGTCCGTGATTTTTTGCGTCAAAAAATGACCCCCTTGGTTGATCGTGTCGAAACAGACGGTCTTGGAGGAATTTTCGGTATTAAAGAAAGCAAAGCAAGTGATGCCCCACGTATTTTAGTCGCTGCTCACATGGATGAAGTAGGCTTTATGGTTAGTCAAATCAATGCTAACGGGACTTTCAATGTTGTTGGGATCGGTGGATGGAATCCATTAGTTGTGAGTTCCCAACGCTTCACCCTCTATACTCGCCGAGGACAAGCCATTCCAGTTATTTCTGGTTCTGTTCCCCCTCACTTTTTACGCGGAGGAAATGCCTCTGCAGGTCTCCCAGCTATCAGTGATATCACATTCGACGGTGGCTTTGCTAACAAGGAAGAGGCTGAAAGCTTCGGAATTACACCAGGTGATATCATCGTGCCACAGTCTGAAACCATTTTAACAGCAAATAAAAAGAATATCATTTCAAAAGCGTGGGATAACCGATATGGTGTCTTAATGGTCTCTGAGTTACTGGAAAGTCTTAAGGGAGAAGAATTAGGAAATACCTTAATTGCGGGTGCTAATGTTCAAGAAGAAGTTGGTCTACGTGGAGCTCATGTTTCCACTACTAAATTTGATCCTGAACTTTTCTTTGCCGTTGACTGCTCACCTGCAGGTGATATCTCAGGTAATCAAGGAGCTATTGGAGAAGGCACATTAGTACGTTTCTATGACCCTGGCCATATCATGCTCAAAAATATGCGTGATTTCCTTTTAACAACAGCTGAAGAAGCTGGTGTCAAATACCAATACTACTGTGCAAAAGGTGGTACTGATGCTGGTGCTGCACACCTTAAAAATGGCGGCGTTCCATCAACTACAATTGGTGTTTGTGCCCGTTACATCCACTCACATCAAACGCTTTATGCTATGGATGACTTCCTTGAAGCACAAGCTTATTTACAAGCCATTATTAAAAAACTTGACCGCTCAACTGTTGATTTAATTAAGAAATACTAGAAGGTAGACCTATGAAAATTGGATTTATCGGAGTCGGAAAAATGGCTAGCGCTATTATCCAAGGTTTGAAAAAGACCGAGCATGAGATCCTCATCTCTGGTTCTTCCTTGGATCGCTCAAAAGAATTAGCGAGACAGCTCAATCTAAACTATGCCGACTCACATCAAGATTTAATTGATCAAGTGGATTTAATTGTCTTAGGCATAAAACCCCAGATGTTTGAATCAGTGCTCAGCCCCTTACATTTCAAGCAAACTGTTTTATCAATGGCTGCTGGTTTAAGTTTAGAGCGGATCAGTCAACTTGTTGGTTCTGATCTACCTGTGATTCGAATTATGCCCAACATGAATGCTCAGATTTTGCAATCTACAACTGCTTTAACAGCCAACGATTGGGTGTCAGATAATCTGTTAGAAACTGCTAAAGAGATTACTGATAGTTTTGGTTCGACTTTTATTATCGATGAGAAGGACTTTGATACTTTTACTGCATTAGCCGGCTCTAGCCCTGCTTACATCTACCTCTTCATCGAAGCCATGGCAAAGGCCGGGGTTAAACATGGATTGCCAAAGGACAAAGCTTTAGCAATCGTAGCTGAAACTGTTCAGGCCAGTGCCCAACAGTTATTAGTTGGCAATGATAGCCCTAACGACTTAATTGATAAGATTTGTAGCCCCGGCGGAACTACAATTGCTGGTCTAATGGAACTTGAAGAAAAAGGTCTGACTTCAACTGTCAGCTCTGCAATTGACAAAACAATCGAAAAAGCAAAAACCTTGTAAAATTTACAAGGTTTTTTTATGTTATATGAGGGAGCAAGAGCATGAGAACAACAGCTAAGCCATTGTTGATAAAATGGATAATCATGCAATAGCTTAAATTTCTAGTTTTATGATAAACGAAGCCTAAAACCAATCCCATACCAGCATAAATAATCCAACTGCCGATGTCTGATGGCATGTGTAGACCACCAAACAGCAAACTGCTGACAACTAAGCCAAGATAGGATTCACTACCAAAGAGTTTCCCAAAGATAATGCCACGAAAGACTGTCTCTTCAACGACCGGTGCAACTATTGCTGCTAGAATGAAGAGCAAGATCGGATGCAAACCAGCCTGTACTAAAGCCGCCTGGTTAGCTGTGTTAGCATTAGCTCCGTGTTCTAAAAATAGAACCATACCACCTATGAATTTGGTGATCGTTAATGCTGCAAAACCCAGTCCTATCCAAAGGATGGCAGAATCACCATCTGAAATGAGTTTATTTTCTAGCAGTTCCGATTTTTTCGCAAAATAATAAGTTAGCCCAGTGATAATTAATAATATACTTGAAATGGCTATAACTTGCCATAGTGGTTGGCCTTTTTTTACCAATAGAATTGGTAATTGCTCGACAACAACAATCCCCAGAGCAATAAAAAACCACTTAATTTTTGATAGAGCTGTATCCATGAAACCTCCTATATGACTTTATCTAAAATTATTTTAGTTCCTATGAAACTGATCAATAAGACATACAAATCAATGATCAGAAAACCAATGATTGACCATTCAATTGACCAGAAAGCAAATAGGATTAATCCTATACTAACGATTATTGCTTGCAAACTCAAGGCAAAAGCACTGGCTACTAAAAAAATTTGCTGATTTCTTTCATCATAGGCACTTAAGTAAGCTTCTTTTAATTTCTTTTCATTACCTAATAAATAGTAATTTCTACCAATTAAAACGAACAAGGCTAATGCTACACCAATTAAAACCCCTTTACCAAACGAAGTAAGATGCAGTTTTCCATTTATAATTAATGTAAGTGATGCAATAAAAAATAAAAGAATAGACCAAAATTAAATTGATTTTTTATAATCTTCAAGTGTTTTCTTACCTGTTAACCCATTAACTAATCCTTTAATCATTTTCTAATCCCTCTTCTTCATAGACAAAAATGTCTTCAATACCCACATGAAAATACTTTGATAATTTAAAGGCTAATTCTAAAGATGCATTGTAGCGACCTTTTTCTAGTGAGATAATCGTCTGCCTTGTAACTCCAACTTGTTCAGCTAAATCTGATTGACTTATTTTACCTTCTTTGCGGAGTTCTTGAAGATTATTTTTCATATTTCCCCTTTTATGTCAACTTAACTTTACATTTATAGTATAGTTGACTTTACATTTTTTGTCAAGAGAAAAATAAAAAACACATTAAGAATAATGTGTTTTCTTGTTTCTTATTTTTGGCGTAGACGTTCAACGTCACGGGCAATACATAACTCTTCATCAGTTGAAATAACAAGTACTTTAACTTTTGAATCCGGAGTAGAGATTTCACCACGGTAACCAAATACATTTTTCTCAGTATCTAGTTCCATACCAAACCACGACATACCAGCAATAACGTCTTGACGCATTAATGGTGCATTTTCACCCATACCTGCTGTAAAGACAAGCACATCAGCTCCATTTAAAACTGCAAAATATTGACCAATATATTTTTTAATACGATCGATAAACATATTGTAAGCCAACACAGCCTCTGGATTATGTTCTTGTAGTCCAGCTTCAATATCACGCATGTCACTTGAAATACCAGATACGCCACCTAAACCAGACTTTTTATTAAGCATATTTACGGCATCAGCTGCATCTTTTAATTCTGGATCACGTTCAATGATATAAGGAATAATTGCAGGGTCAATATCACCTGAACGAGTTCCCATCATTGGACCTGCTAGTGGAGTGAATCCCATTGATGTATCAACAGACTCTCCATGGTAATTAGCAGTTATTGAAACACCGTTACCAATATGAGCAGTAATGATTTTTAATTCTTCAACAGGACGGTTTAACATTTTTGCTGCTTCATTGGCAACATACTTATGACTAGTTCCGTGTGCACCGTATTTACGAACTTTATGTTCAGTATAATATTTTTGTGGGATTGGATATAAGTAAGTATGTTGTTGCATTGTCATATGATAAGCATTATCAAAGACACATACACTTGTGATATCCGGTAAGATTTCGCGGAAAGCACGAATACCTGCTGCTGCACCTGGGTTATGTAATGGTGCCAAAGCTGCTAATTCTTCAACTCGTTCGACAACTTTTTCATCAACTAATACTGAATCCGTGAAATATTCACCACCAGCCACAATACGGTGACCAACGCCTGTAATTTCATCATAAGATGCAATAATCCCTAAATGAATTAAATCATTCAATAAAATTTTAACTGCTGTTGAATGATCTGGAATATCAGTAATATCTTCTTCTTTTTGACCATTAAACTTAACAGTTGAAATTGAATTTTCTAATCCAATACGTTCAATAATTCCTTGTGCAAGAACTGTTTCTTCAGGCATTTGATATAGTTGCCATTTAAGACTTGAACTACCAGCATTAATTGCAATTGTTTTTGACATGTTTTACCTCGCTTGTAATCGTTTTCTGTAATGCTCTACTATTATATCAAAAATTCTATGAAATGACATTAGCAAGTTTCCAATTTTTAAACTTGTTCATGAAATCTTGAATAAGCTCTGTGGATTGAATGTTAGTAATTGGAAAGACAAATGTTTCAACCGCTTGATTTTTCGTTTTTCCTAAGACAAAAATCGACTTGGCATTATTTGGATTGCCAAACATCGTTTCAGGTAAAGTAACAACTGCCATAACCTGGGCATAGTTTTTTAACCATTGCTTCAACAGATCGCTTTGTGGACTAGTTAAAATATTAGTTGGAGCTAAAAATATAGCATAACCACCTTCTTTTAGATACTTCAATGACTGTTCCATTAATAAATGGTGAGCATAAGTATGCTCTTCCTTACTAGCTACTTTATAACGACTTGCTATATCGTCATTTGGGTAATAACCAACTGGTAAGTCACTAATGATAACATCACTTACTTTAAGAATTTGTGGTCTCACAGCATCTTCCTGTAAAAATTTTGCAGAAGAATCCATTATTTCAGAAATACTTGCTGATAAATCGATAAGCAAGTCATCCAGCTCAATACCAAGATAGTCAATAGACTTACTCGTATTGTTTAAGATAGTTTGAGCCAAATTACCAGTTCCACTACCAATTTCTAATAAATCAAATGAATGATTAGATACTAAAGTCTCCATCATATAGAGCAAGATAAAACCAAGACTGTCTGGAGTAAATTGATGATTGGCTTGCAATCTCTCGGTCTGTGAGGCCTTAATAAATACAAATTGAAAGGCACGTCGCCATTCTTCTTTTGTTAAGTGTAATTCTTTTAATGCTTGAATATTTCCTTCAACTTGTTTGTTTGCCCCTTTTGCACCCAATAAGTAGGAATTTTGTTCAATAATTGCATCATAAATATGTGTATGTAAGTCCGTTTCAATAAGCTGACTATTCTCTAAAATAAGCTCAAAGGCTTTTTCTATTTTTTCAAAATTCATAATTCTATCATAACAAAATAAGCCTTAATTGAAAAGGAAGTTTCTTTCAGTTAGTAATCTTGCTTTATAATTTCAATAAATTTCATTATTCTTTTCATATTACCAATTATTCAACAACTGATAATATCTTATCCTCATCATCTTTTTCAAATTGTACTGTATGATCTTTGACTTTACCTTGCCTCTCCTTTTGGTTTGTTGATGGTTTTTCTTTTCGAACTTTTCTCTTTTTACTTGGTATATTTGGATTTTGGTTATCTTCAATGAATGAGTTTTTTTCTAGATTTTCTTGTTTTTGATTGCCATAACTAAAGTGATAATCAAAACCTCCTTCCACATTAATTTGCATATGAAGTTGATTATTTTTATTAGAATATTTTACAGTACCTGTATTAAATGAGATTTGTCCATTTTGTTTGTCAGAACGAGAAGACTTTGTCATTTCAGCCATTGCATAAGCCTTAGCAATTGCAAGATGAGCTTGATGTTCAACTTGTAGTCGGTTGCTCTGAATAATGTAAACCTGAACAATTAATATGAAAATTGAAGCCATCAAAAGTGAATATAAGAGAACTCCTGCTTTAACTTGGCTTCTCAAATGCATAGATAAAATCCCTTTCCAGGCCACTTTGCCAGATCAAATGAAGAGTTAGTTGGTGATTTACTGTCGTCATTTGAATATCCTGTAAGTTTAACAACATTGGATTTAAGCCTTTCCCACTAGCTGCCGATTTTCTAAAGTCATTTTTTTCAGTTAATCTAAAAGAAACTACCTTTTCATCCTTTTTAACAAGCATTTTTTTTCCTTTAATTTCAATAAATTGTGAACCTTCCAATTCAGCTCTAAACTGATTTGCAAATAAGAGCCAACTATCTTGATCACTTTGACTTAGATAGTTCATATTGGCAAACGTTGACTTAGTTAAACCTTGATAAACCAGTAGAGAACCAGAGATAACTAAAAGTGCAATTAAGGCTTCAAATAAGGTAAAACCCTTAGTCACTAATTTTTGTAACATGAAACAACTCTTTACTTTTGTCATTGACTCTCATTTCCTTTGCTGTTGAATGAACAATAATTTCTACATTATTAATAGCCAGACTGTCCTTTTGAGTCTGAATAGCTGATATTGCAGCATTTAGAGCCTCTTCTTCCTGTATGTACCGATTATGAAGTTGTTGATATTGCTCAATTGCGCCTAAAATAACTAATACAATATAAACAAGAATACCTAAAGCAAGAAGACTTTCAAAAAGGATATAACCTTTAATTTTTTGTTTTTTTATAAGTACCACTTCCTAAATTTAGAGTATAAGTAACAGTTTCATCCGAACTAATAAAATTTATTTTAGCAAGGGAATGATTTCCACCAAACTGGTTTATCTTTACCTTGTTAACAAATCCAAGTCTGATTGAATCTGGTAAGGTAATTGTTTCATTGTGATATGAAATTGATTTTTCCTTAAATACCATTGTTCCTGCAACCCGTTTTAGTATGGAAATTTTTTGACTATGCCGATAAAAATTTTCAAATTCAATATAGAATAGATTATTTGTAACTTTTTCAAATACTGTACCCACACTTGTTGTCAATATAATAACTGAAAAACAAGTAATTACTAGACATAGTAAAGATTCAAAATAGGTAAACGCTGATACTTCCTTATTTAACATTTGGGATTTTATCACTGTGTTTTTTATAATAATCATTATAAGCGGTTATTTGCTTTTCTGTTAAATTTCCATTGCTCTTTAAATCATTTAATGATGGCACTTTGCCAGCATTGTTCAATGCATAGAGTTCAGCTTGATTTTCAACTATTTTAACTAGAGCCTCTCCTCCGGTATCCAAGACTTTTTCTTTTTGTTTGTTTAAATTTGGAATAAATAAGAGCATCAGTATAGAAATAATAAGAATAACCATTAGCATCTCTAAAAGAGTGAATGCTTGTACTGATTTGTTTTTAAAATTAATAATAAATTTTTTCATAAATTTCCTCCCATATTTTGATAAATTGGCAATAGCATTGCTGCATAAATCATGACAATAATTAGAGCAACTGCTAAAAATACAATTGGTTGAATCAGCTGAGTAAGTTGTATGAGGAACCTGAAGTAAGACTCCCATGTATTTTGAGAATATATTTCTAACTCCTTCCCTAATTTTGATTTAACTTGTCCATATGAAATAATTAAACTCAATTCATTTTTAAAAAATGGATAATCTAGTACCTTTTGCTCAAACGGAATCCCCTCTATAAAAGCACTATTCATTTCTATACCTATTTCCCGTACCAAAAGTGATTTTTCCTTACTCATAACAGACAAAATCATACTTAATTCAAGCCCCTGATCTAATAAATTTCCCCATTCTCGAGCATAGAAGGCTGTCATATATAACTGGATGACGTATCCTATTAAAGGCAATCGACTAATTTGGCTAATTAGCTTGAGTGGGGAACTGCGTCGCCATTTATAAATAACTACTATAGAGACAAAGAGGATTATCACAATTAGGATTATTAAAAGGTGAGGAAAATAGGTTAGTAGGAACATAAGTGGACCTTCCTCATTAAGCGAAGGCAATAAATATTGTCTCAAACCAAGTAGTATAGTTGTTAGAAAAAATAGTAATACAAGTGGATACATTACCACTTCGAAAGTTTTCTTTTTAATATGATTCACTTGCAAAAGGTATGTTTCTATATTTTCAAGACTCCCCAAAATATTCCCATGTAATTCTGCTAAACTCAATTGAGTTATAATACTATCTGGGTAACCTAAATCAAGCATGATTTTTGATAAACTACTGCCATTGAGCATGTGAAATTCCATAATTTTAACCTGCTCTTCAGATATTAATTTACTTTTCTTCAGAAAAGATACCATTTCAACTAAATTAAATCCGCTTGCTTGGAGATTATGTAACAATTGGATAAGTTGATATTGTTTTTTACTCGATAATCTTTTCTTTTTCCCCTTTTTCTTCAGGGAAATGTCCTTTTGCAACCAACTGATCAATAGCTTGATTCCATTTTTCATGCGAATGACTAATATAGTTTTTGTTAGTAAAATCAATTAAACCTTTCCCTCCCATTAATCTTTGATAAACTATTAATCTTAAGGCGTTTTCTAATTCATTTTGATTAATTCCTAATTCTAAAAGGCGATAATATACCCCTGGAACACTTTTTGCATGTACTGTTGAAAAGACCATAATTCCTGTTAAACTTGCTCTAATCACAGCCTGTGCAGTCTCCCTATCTCGAATTTCACCAATTACTAAAATATCCGGTCGATGACGCAGAGATAACTTTATGAGATTATCATAAGTCATTCCAATACTATCATTAACTTGTAATTGTAAGAATTTGGGATTCTTTATTTCAACTGGATCCTCAATCGTAATCACTTGCCTGTCATGGAAATTTTTCTCAATAAGTCTATACATTAGACTTGTTTTACCTGATCCAACTGGTCCAGCAAAAAGATAGAGTCCACGTCCGATTATAAATTGATTAATTTTTTCATCCATATCCTCCCAATAGGTTTGATTCTCTTGATAAGGATAAAGAATACGAATAACCATACTTTCACGCCCACGATAATCACCAACTGTAGAAAGTCTTAATGAGATTGATATAGAATCATCTATATCATAATTACAAGAACCTAACTGACACCTTCTTTTTTCGCCAACATTCATACCAGCCAAAAACTTAAAATGACTCATTAATTGTTGTAATTGACTTGTTTGAAAATTTTCTAATTTTTGCCTTTCATCATGAATTCGGAAAAACAATTGATACCCATTCTCTTCAGGTAAAATATAGATATCTTGAACTTGCAACTCCATCGCTTCACTTATTATTTGCTTACCCAAACCTTGGATCATTATTTACCTCCTTATCAATTTATTCGAAAAAAAGTTAACTTATTAATAATAAGTTAACTTTTTTTTAGTCTTAATTTACAAATAAATGGTACTGGTGGGATATCATTACGCTGTTCGAAGGAAGCAATATTTTTTTCAAGTGGGATAATGTCATTATTTTTTAAAAGCAAAATAGAGTGGTATTGTTGTAAATCATCAGCACAATCTTCACACCATTTCTTTTCACTTTCTTGCCAAAAAGTAGCTAGTAAATTTTTCTGACTATGAATACTTGGGTAAGTTTCCTTTAAGTGATTCCACTGATTTTGAAAATCAGCTAAAGCATCTTCCCATTTTTCATATTCTTTTTGATAGATAATATCATCTCTCCAACCGTCAATGAACCACCAAGGTTCCCAGTCACCATACATTTTTATTACTTCATACATATACATTTTTCCTTCTCTTTAGTATATTATAGCTAAATAGTAGGCTTTTTAAAAAGTTTCTGCTCACGAAGAAAATAAAAAAGAGTCAATAGACTCTTTTTCATTAGTTTTCAGTAACCACAATTTCTTCTGAAACAGGTTCTTCAATAATTTCAACTTCATTCATTGCTTGTGGTTCAATGTTACGATAACGAGCCATACCAGTACCAGCTGGAATGATTTTACCAATAATAACATTTTCTTTAAGACCAAGTAGATGGTCTTTCTTACCACGAATTGCAGCATCTGTAAGAACACGTGTTGTCTCTTGGAATGAAGCAGCAGATAAGAATGAGTTAGTTTCAAGTGAGGCTTTAGTAATACCCATAAGAACTGGACGAGAAGTTGCAGGGATTCCACCAGCGATAACAATATCTTTGTTAGCAGTAGTGAAGTCAGCAATATCCAGTAGTGTTCCTGGTAACAATTCAGTATCACCTGGATCCATAACACGAACTTTACGAAGCATTTGGCGAACCATTACTTCAACGTGTTTATCTCCGATTTCAACCCCTTGGCTACGATATACTTTTTGTACTTCAGCCAATAGATATGTTTCAACTGACAGTGTATCACGAACTTCTAACAAACGTTTAGGTTGAATAGAACCTTCAGTTAGTGAAGCTCCACGATTAATCTCATCACCAATTTCAACTTTCATACGAGCTGTAAATGGTACAACATATTCACCTTTACCCGTTTTGCCTTCAACAAATACTTTCTTAGTACGTGTAGAAGCATCTTCTTCAATATCAACCACTTTACCTTTAACTTCTGTGATAACAGCTTCCCCTTTAGGGTTACGTGCTTCAAAGATTTCTTGGATACGAGGAAGACCTTGAGTAATATCGGTATTTGACGCAACACCACCCGTATGGAAGGTACGCATTGTAAGCTGTGTACCTGGTTCACCGATTGATTGGGCAGCTATTGTACCAACTGCTTCACCAACTTCAACTTGTTCACCAGTTGCTAAGTTCTTACCGTAACATTTTTCACATACACCATGACGTGTGTTACATGTAAATGCTGAACGGATATACATTTCCTCAATACCAGCATCAGTAATTTTCTTAGCGATTTCTGCAGTTACTAATTCGTCAGGATTAACAATTACTTCATTTGTTTCTGGATGACGAATTGTTTCTTTAGAATAACGACCTTCAATACGTTCGATGAATGGTTCAATCATTTCAGTACCTTCTTTGATATCTGAAACAAGTAAACCACGGTCAGTACCACAATCTTCCTCACGTACAATAACATCTTGAGCAACGTCAACAAGTCGACGAGTAAGATAACCAGAATCGGCTGTTTTAAGTGCTGTATCGGCAAGACCTTTACGCGCACCGTGAGTAGAGATGAAGTATTCTAACACTGTTAAACCTTCACGGAATGAAGAAGTGATTGGTAATTCAATAATCTTACCTGATGGTGCAGCCATAAGTCCACGCATACCTGCTAACTGTGTAAAGTTAGA
>CAACWI010000126.1_pt1 | contig 45008 bp, 43 predicted proteins | sample 2275591 | NCBI WGS metagenome assembly CAACWI01 (sample SAMEA5312452, study PRJEB27640) | indoor metagenome | biome: indoor environment; feature: uncontrolled; material: polymer tiles stone | place: Germany | collected 2014-07-07
AGAGATATATTAAATGCCTTAGAAGGTCAATTGATTGGAACTTGGTTTATTAAAAGTTAGGAGTAATGTATGACACTTATTGAAACACTTGGCAAACAAGCTAAAGAAGCAAGTAAACAACTATTAAGAGTTTCAAGTCAAACAAAGAATCATTTTTTACTTGAACTAGCAACTTCGATAGAAGCTGAAAGCACATCAATACTTGAAGCAAATAAAATGGATATGGAAAAAGCGAAAGAGCATGGCATTTCCGAAATAATGCTCGACCGACTTTTACTCACAGAAGACCGACTTTTGGCCATGTGTCAAGGGCTACAACAAGTTGCTGATCTAACTGATCCCATTGGGCAAGTGATTAAAGGTTATACAAATGCTGATGGTCTGAAGATTGTTCAAAAACGTGTTCCACTTGGCGTTATTGCTATGATTTTTGAGAGTCGTCCAAATGTTACTATTGATGCCTTCAGTTTAGCTTTTAAAACTAACAATGCTATTATTTTAAGGGGTGGCAGGGATGCTCTAAATTCTAATATGGCTTTAGTTAGTGTGGTTAAAAAAGCACTAAAATCATCCGGTCTTCCTGAACATGCCATTCAATTACTTGAAGACCCTTCACATGCTTTAGCAGAGGAATTAATGAAAGCAACTGACTATATCGATGTGTTAATTCCGCGTGGTGGTGCACGGTTAATACAGACAGTTAAGGACAAGGCAAAAGTTCCAGTCATAGAAACTGGGGTTGGGAATGTCCATATATATATCGATCAATCTGCGGATCTTGATATGGCGACAGAAATTGTTATAAATGCTAAGACGCAAAGACCTAGTGTTTGTAATGCAGCTGAAGGATTAGTCATTCATGAGTCCATAGCTGAAAAATTTATCGTGCAATTAGAAACAGAAATTGTTAAGGTCCATTCTGTTGAGTTTCGTGTCGATCAAAAAGCCCTCTCCTTATTTAAAAATGCTAAACTGGCTAAAGAGGAAGACTATGCTAGTGAATTTCTAGATTATATTATGTCAGTTAAAATCGTTTCATCTTTAGATGAAGCTATTGACTGGATTAATCATTACAGTAGTCATCATTCTGAGTCAATTATTACTAAGGATTTGGAATCAGCCGAGCAGTTCCAAGAATTCGTTGATGCTGCAGTTGTCTATGTCAATGCATCGACTCGCTTTACTGACGGTTTTGTATTTGGCTTAGGGGCTGAAATTGGAATATCTACCCAAAAAATGCATGCCAGAGGTCCCATGGGTCTTGAAGCACTGACAAGTAGTAAGTATTATATTAATGGCAATGGTCAAACCAGAGAATAAAAAATAGAACTGTATAGTCTAGCGCTTACAGTTTTTCTTTTTGTTTTCTTAATAACTAAAATGTGTTAAAATTAAAGTTATGACAAAAGAATTCCACCATATTACAGTTCTTCTTAACGAGACCGTCGATATGTTAAATGTAAAGCCTGATGGTATCTATGTTGATGCTACTCTAGGTGGTGCTGGTCACTCAGCATATTTATTATCTCAATTAAATGAAAATGGGCATTTGTATTGTTTTGACCAAGATCAAAAAGCAATCGATAATGCACAGGTCTTTTTGAAACCCTTTATTGATAAAGGACAAGTAACTTTTATAAAAGATAACTTTAGGAATCTTAAGTCAAGATTAGCTAGTTTAGGTGTTACTGAAATCGATGGTATTCTGTATGATTTAGGTGTTTCTAGTCCGCAACTTGATGAACGAGAACGTGGTTTTTCATACCGTCAAGATGCACCTCTTGATATGAGAATGGACACAGAAGCTGAATTGACTGCTTATCAGGTTGTTAATCATTATGCCTTTAATGATTTGGTGCGTATTTTCTTCCGATACGGTGAGGATAAATTTTCTAAACAGATCGCAAGAAAAATTGAACAAGCCAGAGAAATTAAACCGATTGAAACGACAGCTGAATTAGCGGAGCTTATCAAATCAGCTAAACCAGCCAAGGAATTGAAGAAAAAAGGGCATCCTGCAAAACAAATCTTTCAAGCAATCCGGATTGAGGTTAATGATGAATTAGGTGCGGCAGAAGAATCTATCCAACAAGCAATGGATATCCTAGCTTTGGATGGAAGAATTTCTGTCATTACCTTCCATTCCCTTGAAGATCGATTAACCAAACAATTATTTAAAGAAGCAAGTACAGTCGATGTTCCAAAGAATATTCCAATTATTCCAGAACATCTGCAACCAAAATTTGAATTGGTTTCAAGAAAACCGATTCTGCCTAGTCTTGAGGAATTAGAAGCAAACAACCGCGCCCACTCGGCAAAATTGCGTGTCGCAAGAAAAATTCGGGTATAAACTATGAATAATGAAAAAAGAAGTCAAGAAGTTACTTCTGCCTTACAAAAGAGAATAAGAACTTTCTCTCGAGTTGAGAAAGCTTTTTATACTGCATTGATTTTGACAGCTATTACCATGTCAGTAAGTATTATTTTTTTACAGAGTCGAAAATTGCAACTGCAACAAGATATTACCGCTTTAAATAGAAAAATCGATGATAAAAAAACAGAACTCAATAATGCACGACAAGAAGTTAATGAATTATCACGACGTGATCGTATTATTGATATTGCTGGTAAAGGTGGTTTGAGTATCCAGAATGATAATATTAAGAAGGTCAAATAGTAGATGAATAAGTTTATTAAAGGTTTTATTGATTACGCCGTACGTGATCGGAAAACACCTGTGAAAAACAGAGAACATGTTGGACAAAACATGATGATATTAAGTATCTTTCTCTTTTTTGTCTTTATCATTAACTTTGTGATTATTATTGGAACTGATAAAAAATTTGGTGTTAACCTTTCTGAAGGGGCGAAGAGTGTTTATCAAGAAACGGTAACAGTTCAAGCTAAACGTGGAACAATCTATGACCGAAATGGGATAGCAATAGCTATTGACTCAACGACATATAGTATTTATGCTGTTTTAGACAAATCGTTTGTTTCAGCAACTGGTGAAAAGTTATATGTTCAACCATCACAATTTGACACTGTTGCTTCAATTTTAAACAAGCAATTGAAAATGAAGAAGACTGATGTTATCAAGCAACTAAAACAAAAAGGCCTATTCCAAGTTTCTTTTGGAACAACTGGTTCGGGTATTTCTTATAGTAAGATGACTACCATTCGTCGTGAGATGGAAAAAGCTAAGATAAAAGGTGTTGCCTTTACAACTAGTCCGGGTAGAATGTATCCTAATGGGACATTTGCTTCTGAATTAATTGGACTAGCTTCGCTAAATGAAAACAAAGATGGTAGTAACAGTTTAGTTGGTAAAACTGGTTTAGAATCTTCCATGAATGATATACTGTCAGGTCGAGATGGAACTATTACTTATGAAAAAGATAAGAATGGGAATACTTTGCTTGGAACAGGAAAAACAGTAAAGAAAGCAGTTGACGGGAAAGATGTTTATACAACTATTTCAGAACCAATTCAAACTTTCTTAGAAGCCCAAATGGATGTCTTCCAAAAAGAAACTAAAGGGGTCTTATCAAGTGCTACCTTGGTAAATGCAAAGACAGGGGAAATTTTAGCCACCTCTCAAAGACCAAGTTATAATGCGGATACTTTGGAAGGGTTAAATAATAAAGACTATAATTGGAAAAGTGCCTTGTATCAGAATAATTTTGAACCTGGTTCAACAATGAAAGTTATGACTTTAGCCTCTTCAATTGATGATGGTGTTTTTGAGCCAAATGATGTCTATAGTAGTGTAAATGGTCTTACTATTGCCGATGCCACTATTCAAGACTGGAATGTCAATGAAGGAATTTCAACTGGTCAATATATGACTTATGCCCAAGGTTTTGCCTTTTCAAGTAACGTTGGGATGACAAAGTTAGAACAAAAAATGGGTGGAAAGACTTGGCTTGATTACCTTTCGAAATTTAAATTTGGATTCCCAACTCGTTTTGGTATAGGGGATGAAGAATCTGGTATTTTCCCAGGTGATAACATTGTTACACAGGCAATGAGTGCTTTTGGACAAGGGATTTCTGTAACAGAAATTCAAATGTTAAGAGCCTTCTCGGCAATTGCTAATGATGGTGTTATGCTAGAGCCAAAATTTATTAGCAAGATATATGATCCAAATAATGGCAGTTACCGAACTTCTCAAAAAGAAGTGGTCGGAAAACCAGTATCGAAAAGGGCTGCTAGTGAAACTAGAGATTATATGGTCACTGTAGGAACAGATCCTGTATTTGGGACACTTTATTCAAAATCCACTGGACCTATTATTAAAGTTGGTGATTTACCTGTAGCTGTTAAATCTGGTACGGCCCAAATTGCTGCAGAAAATGGAAGTGGTTATCTTGATGGCGGTCTAACCAACTATGTTTATTCAGTTGTTGCAATGGTCCCATCTGATAACCCTGATTTTGTCATGTATGTAACAATTCAACAACCAGAACACTGGAGTGAGATGTTTTGGCAAGATGTGGTTAATCCAGTCCTAGAAGAAGCATATCTGATGCAAGAAACTCTAACTGAACCAGTTCCAGATGCCACTAGTGGTTCTGAATATAAGCTGCCTGATTTCATAGGTCAAAATCCTGGAAATACAGCTGATGAATTACGGCGTAATTTAATTCAACCAGTTGTTTTGGGAACAGGTAAGAAAATTGTTAAGGTTTCTAAGTCAAAAGGAACGAAATTAACTGAAAATAAACAAATCCTGGTTTTGACTGACAAATTTACAACTTTACCAGATATGTATGGTTGGACAAAATCAAACGTCAAAAAATTTGCCAAATGGACAGGAATTGAAGTAAAATATAAGGGTTCGAATTCTGGAACTGTAATTAAACAAAATATTGAAGTTGGTAAAGCACTTCATAAAATTAAAAAAATAACAATAACACTAGGAGATTAACATGTTTTTAACTATCATAGCAGCAATCATATCTTTAGTATTGACTGCTCTTGTCATGCCATTTTTTATAAAGTACTATCAATTGAAAAAAATTGGTGGCCAACAAATGCATGAAGATGTTAAACAACATTTAGCAAAAGCTGGGACACCAACGATGGGTGGGACAGTCTTTCTCCTTGTTGCGACCCTAATATCATTTATTTTTGCTTTACTATTTTATCGCCAAAGCAATAGTTTTGGACTGATTTCAGGGATTCTATCAGTAGTTGTTATCTACGGATTTATCGGCTTCTTTGATGATTTCTTGAAAATATTTAAACAAAAAAATGAAGGTTTAACGGCTCGACAAAAGTTTGCATTACAGATTATTGGAGGCTTAATTTTCTATTTCCTTCATGTCTTACCAAACGGCATTGATGCAATAAATATCTTTGGTTATCACTTACCATTAGGGATCTTCTACGTTTTATTTGTACTCTTTTGGGTTGTTGGTTTTTCTAACGCAGTCAATTTAACAGATGGTATTGATGGTTTAGCTTCAATCTCAGTTGTTATTTCGCTCATTGCCTATGGTTTTATTGCTTTTTTCCAAAATCAGTTTGATGTCCTATTATTAATTGGTGTTATGACTGGTGCATTACTTGGTTTCTTCCTATTCAATCATAAACCTGCTAAAGTGTTTATGGGCGATGTTGGTAGTTTGGCGCTTGGTGCTTTATTAGCAGCAATCTCAATTGCTTTACGCCAAGAATGGACATTACTTATTATTGGTATTGTCTATGTTTTCGAAACAACATCAGTAATGATGCAAGTTTCTTATTTCAAATATACAAAGAAAAAATTTGGTGAAGGTCGTCGTATCTTTAGGATGACTCCTTTCCACCATCACTTGGAATTAGGTGGACTAACTGGCAAATCTGACCGTTGGTCTGAATGGAAGGTTGATGCCTTCTTATGGTCAGTTGGCTTAGTTGCAAGTTCAATTGTTTTAGCAATTTTATATTTATAAAGTGATTTGCAGTGCAGATGATGCACTGCATTTTGCTTGTCTTTAGCTTTAATGTTATAATATGAGAGAAAAAGAGGTTAATATGTCATTTAAAGATTATAATTTTAAACAATACATTCAGGATGCCCTGGATGCAATCAAGTTTACTGAACCAACTGATGTTCAGAAAAAACTTATTCCAATCGTTAATTCTGGTCGTGATTTAGTAGGTGAATCAAAAACTGGGTCTGGTAAGACTCATACTTTCTTGTTGCCAATTTTTGAGAAATTGGACGAAGATTTAGCACAAGTTCAAGTTTTAATCACGGCACCAAGTCGTGAATTAGCTACTCAAATTTTTGATGCAGCAAAACAAATTGCAAGCCATTCAGATAAAGAAATTCGTTTAGTTAACTATGTTGGTGGAACAGATAAACTCCGTCAAATTGAAAAATTGAAAGTTTCTCAACCACATATTGTTGTGGGGACACCAGGACGGATTTATGATTTAGTTAAATCAGGTGATTTAGAAATTCATAAAGCAACAACATTTGTTGTTGATGAAGCTGATATGACAATGGATATGGGATTCCTAGACACTGTTGATAAAATTGCGTCAGCTCTTCCCAAAGCGGTACAAATTTTAGTCTTTTCAGCTACTATCCCACAAAAATTACAACCATTTTTGAAAAAATATCTAACTAATCCAGTTATTGAACAAATTAAAACTCAAACAGTGATTGCGGATACCATCGAAAATTGGTTAGTGTCAACTAAAGGTAGAGATAATAATAGTCAGATTCTGTCCATTCTCCAAAACATGAAGCCCTATTTAGCTATGCTATTTGTTAATACAAAAGAAAGAGCAGATGAACTTCATTCTTTCCTTGTTGCTAATGGACTTAAAGTAGCTAAAATTCATGGTGGTGTTCCGCCAAGAGAACGTAAACGGATTATGAACCAAGTTAAAAAGCTTGACTTTCAGTATATCGTAGCGACAGACCTAGCTGCGCGAGGAATCGATATTGAGGGTGTGAGTCACATAATCAATGATGCAATTCCCCAAGATTTATCATTCTTTGTGCACCGTGTTGGTCGTACTGGTCGTAATGGTATGTCGGGAACAGCTATCACCCTTTATAAGCCTAGTGATGATTCTGATATTAAAGAACTTGAAAAATTAGGAATTCAGTTTGTACCAAAAGTGTTGAAAAATGGGCAATTTGAAGATACTTATGATCGTGATCGTCGTCAATCAAGAGAAAAATCATATAAGAAGCTTGATACTGAGATGATTGGTCTTGTTAAAAAGAAAAAGAAAAAAGTTAAGCCAGCCTATAAGAAAAAAATTCAATGGGTTGTTGATGAAAAGCGTCGTAAAGAACGTCGTGCGGAAGGCCGTGCTAAGGGTCGTGCTGAACGTAAATCAAAGAAACAAAGTTTCTAATCTGAATAAAAAGATAGTCCAAAAGGGCTCTCTTTTTTTGTGATAAAAATTTATTATTGCCTTGATAGAAAAGCTGTATTAGATAGACAATTCAATTTTTGCTACTATAGTGACATAAGAAAAAAGGGGTTACGAGAATGAAAAAATTGATAACAGGATTTATGGGCATACTTTTATTACTAATGGCAATTGGTATTTCAACTGTGAAGGCTGATACTAAGGAAGAAGTTATTGTAGCCACTGATAGTGCGACAAAACCATTTACATATAAAGAAGGTAAAAAGGACACAGGATATGATATTGAGGTACTAAAAGCAGTCTTCAAAGACTCAAAAAAGTATAAGTTATCTGTGCAAACAGTAGCTTTTCCATCAATCTTAACAGGAATTGATGCGGGACGTTACCAAATTGCTGCCAATGACTTTGCCTTCAGTAAAGAAAGAGAAGCAAAATATCTCTTTTCAAGTCCAATTTCTAAATCTAATTTTGCAATAGCCACTAAAGGCAAAACAGATATATCACACTTGAAAGACCTGTCTGGTAAGAAAACGCAGGGAATTTCTGGAGCAAACTATATGCAAATTATGGAAAAATGGAATAAACAAAATCCAGACAAAAAACCGATTGGTTTAACGTATGCTGGTTCGTCTACACCATATACACAACGTTTACAAATGCTTGAAGATGGGCAATTAGATTTCCTTTTGTATGATGCCATTTCTTTAAAAACGGCAATTAAGGATCAAGGATTTGATTTGAAAGTAACCAACTTGAAAGGGCAAGTAGGAGATGAAAAGGATGGCTTAGAGTATTTTATCTTTTCTCAAGATGATAAAGGAAAAGAACTACAAATTTACGTCAATAAGAGACTAAAGAAACTAAAAAAATCTGGACAACTAAAAAAATTGAGTCTCCAATTCTTTGAAGATGACTTTGTTTCCTCAATTAAATAACTAAAAACCTTGTCACTGGTTGGTGATAAGGTTTTTCTATTAAGGTCATAGTATATTCATATTTTACAGATTTAAGAGGCAATGATAGACTATAGGGTACTATTATTAAAAGGAGTTGCTATGTCACATTTATATTTAGCCAGTTCATGGGATTGGTTTCATCAGTTAACAGCAAAAATACCAGAAGGAAAATTATTTAGTTGGCGAGCTGTCTTTGATGCTATTCCAGATATTATTAATCGCTTACCAATTACTTTGTTGCTCACAATCATTGGTGCAATTATTGGCTTACTTTTAGCACTGCTTTTTGCTATTGTAAAAATTAACCGTGTAAAAGTACTCTACCCGATTCAAGCGGTCTTTGTTAGTTTTCTTAGAGGCACACCAATTCTTGTTCAATTAATGTTAACCTATTATGGGATACCTTTATTTCTAAAATATTTGAACCTTACATATGGGCTTAATTGGAATATAAATGCAATTCCTGCGTCATTCTTTGCGATTACAGCTTTTGCCTTTAACGAGGCAGCTTATATGAGTGAGACTATTCGCGCAGCAATTCTTTCTGTCGATGATGGAGAAATTGAGGCTGCTAAAAGTCTGGGTATGTCCAATAAACAAGTCTATCAAAGGGTTATCGTTCCCAATGCGGCAGTAGTTGCGACACCCACATTAATCAATGGCTTGATTGGCTTGACCAAGGGTACATCTTTAGCCTTTAATGCAGGTATTGTTGAAATGTTTGCGCAAGCCCAAATTCTCGGTGGGTCGGATTACCGTTATTTTGAGCGCTATATTTCGGTAGCTTTAGTTTATTGGTTAATTAGTTTCTTTGTCGAACAGCTAGGCGCATACATTGAGCGACGAATGGCCATTCCGGCTCCGAAACAAGTCAGTGATAAAATGATTGGAGAACTACGCTAATGATTAACATCTCACATTTAAGCAAGAGCTTTTCAGGACAAAAAGTTTTGGACGATATTTCGTTGACCATTGAGAAAGGACAAGTTATTGCCTTAGTTGGCTCATCTGGAGCTGGTAAATCAACATTTTTAAGGAGCTTAAATTTTTTGGAAAAACCGGATTCAGGTCTACTAACAATCGGCGACAATACATTTGACTTAGAAAAAATTTCAGGAGATGATATTCTCTTATTAAGACGTAAATTGGCTATGGTTTTTCAGCAGTTTAATTTATTTGAACGCAGAACAGCACTAGCAAATGTCAAAGAGGGTTTAACTGTTGTTAAAAAAATGTCGGATAAAGAGGCGACAGCGATTGCTCAGGAAGAACTGGCAAAAGTTGGTCTTTCTGATCGTCAAAATCACTACCCAAGACATTTGTCGGGTGGACAAAAACAGCGTGTGGCCCTGGCGCGTGCGTTAGCCATGAAACCAGACGTTTTATTATTAGATGAACCAACTTCAGCACTAGACCCTGAATTAGTAGGTGAAGTAGAGAAAGCCATTGCCTTAGCCGCCCAATCAGGACAGACAATGATTTTAGTAAGTCATGATATGGATTTTGTTTATCAAGTAGCTGACAAAGTACTATTTTTAGATCAAGGGAAAGTGATTGAATCTGGCTCACCTGAGGAAATTTTTAATTCACCAAAAGAAGAACGGACCAAAGCATTTTTTATGAAATATTCAAATTCCATTTTATAATTTATTTTTTTAACAAATAATTTGATATAATAGTAAAGTCTAGGTTTACCTGGGCTTTTTCTTGTCAGAGGACGGGAAAAAGAAAAAGTGTTAAGTGGGAGAAGGAAGCTATGTTACAAGAATTATTTGGTCTTTATGTGCAAGGACTTTTCTTATCATCAATTACGGTCCTCATTATTTGCTCCCTTTGGATGTTGATAAGAGCTAGAAGTAAGAAAGATAAAACAGCTTCTGAAAAACAAGCTTTTCTTTATGAAATGATCACCATTGCCATCCTACTGATACCAATAGTATCTTTTGCATTTATGAGTATCTTGATAGTCTTAAAATCATAATTTTTGCATTAGCATGTAGACACTGATAAAATGATGAAAGAAACAAACAAGGAGAAAAACAGATGTATGATACGCTAATAATTGGCTCTGGCCCTGCTGGGATGACAGCAGCTTTATATGCAGCGAGAAGTAATCTCAAAGTTGGTATTATTGAACAAGGTGCCCCAGGTGGACAAATGAATAATACCTCAGAAATTGAAAATTATCCTGGTTATGACAATATTACTGGGCCTGAGTTATCAATGAAAATGTTTGAACCACTTGAGAAATTCCATGTCGAACATATCTATGGGATTGTTGAGAAGGTCGAAGATTTAGGAAATGTAAAACGTGTTTGGGCAGACGATGAACATTATGATGCAAAGACAGTCATCGTGGCCACAGGGGCAAAATATAAGCTCTTAGGTGTACCTGGTGAGGAAACTTATACTAGTCGTGGTGTATCTTATTGTGCAGTCTGTGATGGTGCATTCTTCAGAAATCAAGACCTACTAGTTGTTGGTGGTGGAGATTCAGCAGTTGAAGAAGCTATCTATTTGACGCAATTTGCAAAGTCTGTCACTGTCGTGCATCGTAGAGACCAATTACGTGCTCAGAAAATTTTGCAAGACCGTGCTTTTGCTAATGAAAAAGTAAGCTTTATTTGGGACTCAGTTGTTGAAGAAATAAAAGGTAGTGATATCAAAGTTTCATCAGTAGCTATAAAAAATGTCAAAACAGGGCAAGTCACTGAACTTGAATTTGGTGGTGTCTTCATCTATGTTGGGATGATACCAGTGACAAGCATGGTTAAAGATTTGGGTATCTGTAATGCAGAAGGTTGGATTGAAACAGATGACCATATGCGCACTAAAACGCCAGGAATCTTTGCAATCGGTGACGTACGACAAAAAGATTTAAGACAAATCACAACTGCAGTGGGTGATGGTGCTATTGCAGGACAAGGTGTTTACCATTATATCGAAAATTTACCAGTAGAGAAGTAAGAGTAAAGACCAGTCATTGAAGAAGTGATTGGTCTTTACCAATACTTTTTGATTAGCTAATGTTGTCAATTTTCTGAAAATATAGTATAATAATCATATTTTATTGAACGGAGTTAAGAATGTCAAAAGAAAAACAGTCAGAAGATAATGAACTTGAGAATGGGATGGTTCGTGGTTTACAGAATCGACATGTCCAATTAATTGCTATTGCAGGTACTATTGGAACAGGTTTATTTATGGGGGCGGGTCGCTCAATTGCTTTAACAGGACCTTCAATTATATTGATTTATATCCTTACAGGCGTCTTCATGTACCTCATGATGCGTGCTATTGGGGAGATGTTGTATTATGATCCAGATCAGCACACATTTATCAACTTTATCACAAAATATATTGGACCAGGTTGGGGACATTTCTCCGGTCTTTCTTATTGGGTTTCATTAGTTTGTATCGGTATGGCCGATCTTACTGCCGTTGGTACCTATGTCCAGTATTGGTTCCCTCATTGGCATGCTTGGCTTATTCAGTTAGTTTTCCTTGCAATATTAGCATCAGTCAATTTGATTGCGGTTCGATTATTTGGGGAAACAGAATTTTGGTTCGCGATGATTAAAATCGTGGCTATTTTATCTTTAATTGCAACTGGTATTTTTATGGTCATGACAGGATTTAAAACACCTGAAGGGCATGCTAGTTTAGCTAATATTAGCAATCATTTCTCAGTGTTTCCGAATGGTATCTTAAAATTCTTGATGGGCTTCCAAATGGTTTTCTTTGCTTACCAAGCCATTGAATTTGTTGGTATCACAACATCAGAAACTGCTAATCCAAGAAAAGTTTTACCTAAAGCTATTAAAGATATTCCTGTTCGTATTGTTATCTTCTATGTTGGGTCACTAATTTCAATTATGGCAATTGTTCCTTGGACTGATTTACCAGTTAATCAGTCACCATTTGTTATGGTCTTTCGTTTACTTGGTATCAAATGGGCTGCTGCTTTAATCAACTTTGTTGTATTAACGTCTTCAGCATCTGCATTAAACTCAGTATTATACTCAACTGGACGTCATATGTATCAATTAGCTAATGAAAATCCAAATAAATTAACTAAAGATTTAAAACTAAATACCTTATCAAAACAAGGTGTTCCAAGTCGTGCTATTATCTTTTCAGCAATTGTTGTTGGTATATCAGCAATTTTTACTATCATTCCTGGAATCTCTGATGCTTTTGCCTTAATTGCAGCATCATCATCAGGTGTATATATTGCTATCTATGCTCTTACCATGATTGCTCATTGGAAATATCGTCAGTCTGCTGACTTTATGCCAGATGGTTTCATAATGCCAGCTTATAAAATTACAACTCCAATTACACTTGTTTTCTTTGCCTTAGTATTTATCTCATTGTTCCTTCAAAGTTCAACATATATTGGAGCAATTGGTGCCACAGTCTGGATTGTCGCATTTGGGATCTACTGTAATAGACGATTTAATAAATAAAAAGATGATAATTATCATCTTTTTTTATTTTATAAAAACTTTAATATATAAACCAAGTGAACTAAAGACTTGTCAAAATTATGTTATAATATTAACAATAATTTAAAGGAGTCACCTCAATGTATAAAGATGACAGTTTAACACTTCATACTGATTTATATCAGTTAAATATGATGCAAGTTTATTTTGAGCAAGGCATCCATAATAAAAATGCGGTTTTTGAAGTCTATTTTCGGAAGGAACCATTTGAAAATGGCTATGCTGTTTTTGCTGGTTTAGAAAGAGTCGTAAACTATCTGGAAAATTTATCATTTTCAGAAACAGATTTGGCTTACTTAATGGACTTAGGTTATAATCAGGCTTTTCTTGATTATTTGTCAAATATGAAATTGGAATTGACTGTTCGCTCTGCTAAAGAGGGAGATTTAGTTTTTGCCAATGAACCAATTGTTCAAATCGAAGGACCTCTTGGGCAGTGTCAACTTGTCGAAACAGCCTTATTGAACATTGTTAATTTTCAAACCTTGATTGCTACAAAAGCAGCGCGTATTCGTTCCGTAATAGAAGACGAACCTTTACTTGAATTTGGTACTAGACGTGCACAAGAATTAGATGCTGCTATCTGGGGCACCCGCGCAGCTGTTATTGGTGGTGCAAATGCGACTAGTAATGTACGTGCTGGTAAGCTCTTTGATATCCCTGTTTCAGGAACTCATGCTCATGCATTAGTTCAAACTTACGGCAATGATTACCAAGCTTTTAAAGCTTATGCTCAAAGTCATAAGGACTGTGTCTTCCTTGTGGATACTTATGATACGCTTCGTGTGGGTGTACCTAATGCAATAAAAGTTGCCAAGGAAATGGGCGATAAGATTAATTTCCTAGGTGTTCGTTTAGATTCAGGAGATTTGGCTTATCTGTCAAAAAAAGTACGCCAACAATTGGATGAGGCTGGTTTTCCAGATGCAAAAATTTATGCTTCAAATGATTTAGATGAAGAAACGATTTTGAGTTTAAAAATGCAAAAAGCAAAAATTGATGTTTGGGGTGTTGGGACAAAACTTATCACTGCATACGATCAACCTGCTTTAGGTGCTGTTTATAAAATTGTTTCTATTGAAGATGATAATGGAAACATGCGTGATACTATTAAACTTTCCAACAATGCTGAAAAAGTCTCTACTCCAGGTAAAAAACAAGTATGGCGGATTACAAGTCGTGCTAAAGGGAAATCAGAAGGTGATTATCTAACCTTTACAGATATTGATGTTAATCATTTAACAGAAATTGAAATGTTCCATCCGACCTATACTTATATCAATAAAACCGTAAAAGATTTCGATGCAGTTCCGCTTTTGGTTGACATCTTTGTGGATGGTAAACGAATCTATGATTTACCAAGTTTGAAAGAAATTCAAGATTATGCACGCAGAGCATTTGATAACCTTTGGGATGAGTATAAACGTATTTTAAATCCGCAAGATTATCCAGTTGACTTAGCGCGTGATGTTTGGGAAAATAAAATGGCACTCATTGACAAAATTCGTAAAGAAGCATTGGGAGCAGGTGACTTAACATGACATTACAAGAGGAAATCATCAAACAACTAGGTGTTAAACCGACAATTGAACCACTTGAGGAAATTAGAAAATCTGTGGACTTTTTAAAGGCATACATGCTTAAACATAGCTTTTTAAAGACACTTGTTTTAGGGATTTCTGGTGGACAAGATTCAACCCTTGCGGGCCGATTAGCTCAAATTGCAATTGCTGAATTAAGAGCAGAACAAAATGACAGTAGTTACCAATTCATCGCAGTTCGTTTACCATATGGTGTTCAAGCGGATGAATCGGATGCTCAAAAAGCATTATCATTTATCATGCCTGACCAATCATTAACTGTTAATATTAAAGAGGCAGTTGATGCACAAGTTGAAGCTTTAGAACAAGCAGGAGTTGTGGTTTCTGATTTCAACAAAGGAAACATCAAGGCACGTCAACGGATGATTACCCAATATGCTATAGCAGGACAAACCAGTGGGGCAGTGATTGGAACAGATCATGCAGCTGAAAATATTACTGCTTTCTTTACTAAGTTTGGTGATGGCGGTGCAGATATCTTACCATTGTTTAGATTGAACAAGCGTCAGGGAAGAGCCTTATTGAAAGAGCTGGACGCTGATAAATCACTTTATGAAAAAGTACCGACTGCGGATCTGGAAGAAAATAAACCAGGTATTGCTGACGAGGTAGCATTGGGGGTAACCTACAATGATATTGATGATTATTTAGAAGGTAAGCAAATTAGCAAAGATGCTCAGAATAAAATTGAATCTTGGTGGAATAAAGGCAAACATAAACGGCATTTACCAATTACAATTTTTGATGATTTCTGGAAATAAAAAGTAAAAAGTTAGGGAAACCTAACTTTTTTGTATTGAAGAAATTTAAATAAGGAATATAATAGAAGAGTAAATAAAAATGGAGGACACTATGACAGAACTTACAAAAAACTTCACAGAAAAATTGTTCAATCAATATGAGACAAATGCTAAATTTTCAGCAGTAGAAAATGCAGTTACTCATAATGGCTTGTTAAAATCACTAGAAACTAGACAAAGTGAAATTGACAATAATTTTGCTTTTTCAATTGATTTAACCAAGGATGAAGTATCAAATCAAAAAGCATCCGGAAGATGCTGGATGTTTGCCGCATTAAATACATTCCGTCACAAATTAATCATAGATTTCCAATTAGAGAACTTTGAGCTTTCTCAAGCTCATACATTCTTCTGGGATAAATATGAAAAATCAAATTGGTTTATGGAACAAGTTATTGCAACAGCAGACCAAGAGTTAACTAGTCGTAAAGTTAAATTTCTTTTAGATGTACCTCAACAAGACGGTGGTCAATGGGATATGGTAGTAGCTTTATTTGACAAATATGGAGTTGTTCCAAAATCAGTTTATCCAGAATCTATTTCATCAAGTAATAGTCGAGAATTGAATCAATATCTCAATAAGTTATTGAGACAAGATGCTCAAATTTTGCGTGAGCTAATTTCGTCTGGTCAAAAAGAGGAGACTATTCAGAATAAGAAAGAAGAACTACTAACAGAAATATTCAATTTCTTAGCTATCAACCTCGGATTACCTCCTCGTCAATTTGACTTTGCATTCCGTGATAAAGATAATAATTATCAAGCAGAAAAAGCAATTACACCTAAAGCATTCTATGAAAAATATGTGGGATTAAAGCTATCTGACTATGTTTCTATTATTAATGCGCCAACAGCTGATAAACCATATGGAAAGGCATATACGGTTGAAATGCTTGGAAATGTTGTAGGTGGTCCAGAAGTTCGTTACTTAAATGTTGAGATGAACAGATTCAAAGAATTAGCTATTAAACAAATGGAAAGTGGCGAAACTGTTTGGTTTGGTTCAGATGTTGGTCAAGTATCGGATAGACAAAAGGGAATCTTAGCAACAAATACTTATGATTTTACATCAAGTATGGATATTGTTTTGAGTCAAGATAAAGCTGGTCGACTAGACTATAGTGAAAGTTTAATGACACACGCTATGGTTTTAACAGGAGTTGATTTAGATCAATATGGTACTCCAATTAAATGGAAGGTAGAAAATTCTTGGGGAGATAAGGTTGGTGAAAAGGGCTACTTTGTTGCTTCAGATGCCTGGATGGATGAGTACACTTATCAAATTGTTGTTCGAAAAGAATTTTTAGCAGAAAATGAATTAGCTGCTTTTGAAGGAGAAGCTCAGGTATTAGCACCTTGGGACCCAATGGGAGCTTTAGCAAAATAAAAAAATCGGAGATTCCTCCGATTTTTTTATTTATTGACCAGCTGTTCCATTACCATTACCGTTACCATTTCCTGGTCTTACGCTAGGAGTAGTGTCACTCGTAGGAGGCGTAGTACTGGGATCTGTTTCAGATGCAGTCGATGAATCAGAACTTTCAGGTGTAGAAGCACTAGCATTACTTGAATTTGAATCTGATGAAGCTTGTGAGCTACTTGAATTACCATAGATGTTATTGTAAACTGAACTACCATAATTATTATTAGTGGTGTATGTTCCACTTAAATAGAGGAAGCCACCACTGCGATATAAACCAGTTGGCATTAACCAGTCTTCACTATATCCTTCAGTGACATAAGCCATCATATTGCGGTATACACTTGTTGCTACCTTCAAGCCTTCTCCATACACTGGAGTTAGACGGCTTTTATAACCAGTCCAAACTGCCATGGCATATTTATTAGTAAATCCGACAAAGTTCTCGTCTGGAGCCATTGTTCCAACATAATCAGGATATAGTCCAGTTTCTGCCGAAATTTTTGCAAGCTCATCATCGGTATAGTTTGAAGTTCCTGTTTTACCAGCTTGAACAACGCCAGGAATCTGTGCATCAACCCCTGTACCATAAGTTAAAACGGTTTTCATCATATCTGTCATCATGTAGGCCGTTGTTTCTTTCATAGCACGGGAGCCTTTATTTTCAAAGACTTTTTTTGTACCATCACTAAATTCAATTTTGTTGACGTATTGAGGTTTGTAATATGTACCACCGTTTGCAAATGCAGCATAGGCTATAGCCATTTTTTCACTGCTTGCACCATACTTGTCTCCAGTACCACTGTTATTACTTGAGATAGCATTTGAATAATTCATTTCAGGATAGTCAATACCTAAACCATTCAGGAATGATTTAGCTGTTTCTAAACCTGCAGCTTCAAGTGCTCTAACTGCTGGAACATTACGTGATTGTTGGATAGCAGTTTGAATGGTCATCCAACCATTGTACTTACGATCCCAGTCATATAGTTGTGTTTGTGTTCCAGGCCAGTAGTAGATGGAGTCATTTGTTGATTGTGATGTTGAATTATATGTTCCAGATTCAATTGCTGGAGCATAAGCAGAAATTGGTTTCATAGTTGAACCCCAATCTCGGTCAGTCAGAACAGCTTGGTTTGTTCCAAATGAAACATTTGAATCTTGATTTCTACCACCTAACTGAGCAATTACATGTCCATTTGTTACATCTACAATTGTTGAAGCTACTTGGAATTTATCATCAGGGTAGTAAACATAATCCTCTGTGTTATAAATATCATAAAGACGTTGTTGGGCATCAGGAACTAAATTTGTATAAACTTTAAGACCTGATGTAAAAATATCTTTATTAGTTTCGGATTTAACTTGTGCAATTGCTTGCTTCAAATAATTATCCATATATTTAGGATAACTTGAAGTCTGTTTTAAGGGTTTTAATCCATCATTGACAGGTGTGTTAATTGCTTCATCATATTCTGATTTAGTTAAATTTTTATCGTGATACATTTGTTGCAGTACCACATTACGGCGAGTAGTTGCTGCTTGAGGATTTGCATATGGATCGTACTGATTAGGTGCTTGTGGTATCCCAGCAAGTAAAGCTAGTTGAGCAAAAGATAAATCTTTTAAGTCTTTCCCATAATATGCTTTAGAAGCTGTTAACATACCATAGTTCCCATTTCCCATATAAACTTTATTGATATAGAAAGTTAGGATTTCTTGCTTAGTATATTTTCTCTCCATTTTAAGTGATAGCCAAACTTCTTGAGCTTTACGTTTCAATGTTTGGTCAGATTCCTTAGTAGAGAAATAAGCTAACTTGATAAGCTGTTGGTCTAAAGTTGAACCACCTTGAGTACTAGAGCTTGTTAAGTTATGGAAAGCTGCTCCCAGGATACGATATAAGTCCACTCCTCGATGATTGAAGAAACGTTTATCTTCTATTGAAGTGATGGCATTAACCAAATTTAACGGAATGCTGTCAGCTGTAACGTTTTCTCGTTTTTCAGACCCGAGGTCAGCAATTAATTTATTGTTTGCATCATAAACCAAGCTGGAATTAGTTGACTTAAGTGATGTTTCTGAAAGTTTTGGAGCTGAACTTACATAAAATGCGAATAAAAGTCCGCCGAAAAGAATTGAAATAATGATAAAACTAAGGATACCTGCGATTGCATATTTTAGTATTTTTCTAACTGTTGGATTTTTGATTTTAATCACCGCCTATAAAATTTTCTTCTATAATATCTAAGTAAGGAACCTGAGGAAAGGCTCCAATAATTATCGGGAAACTGTTTTTTTTGATATAATCAAGTGGCATTGACTTGTTGCCCTTATCAATTTGATAAAAAGCTATCAATTTTTCAGCTGGAAGATAATATGTTTCTTTTAGAGTTGAAAAGTGTAAAAGGACAAAGCAAATTCCCTTTTGTTCTAAAACCGAAGCCATATGCTCTATCTGATGTGCATGGAAATTCTTCATGGGCATGGCCGTTTTTTGCCGTGTTTCCTTGGCTTCGAAATCTATATAGTACCCTTTATATACACCGGAATAGTCAGTAGTGGAAGCTTGTCTGAAATAAGCTTCGACAATTTTGGCTCGACTTCGATGTGGATAGTCAACTTTGACAATTTGTATTGGTGTAGGTTTTTTATGGATAACAGCAAGATGTCGAGAGAGGTAATAATCATTTGTGGCATTAATTGCTGCTTCAAATGACATCCCACGATTTGCAAAATCAACTTTTGACTCTTTTTTCTTTGTTTGAACAGGGCTTGCATTTTTCCGTTTAAGATGATGAGGGTAGTTAACCATTGTTCTCCTATCTTCATTGACTTAATGAGAAATTTAAGCATTCTTATTATATCATAATTTCTGAAAGGTTTACATAAAATGACTGCAATTCTAATCAGTGGCTATAGGAGTTCCGATTTAGGAATATTTCAAGATAAAGATAAGCGAATTCCATATATCAAAATAGCTATAAAGAAAGATATTATTGCATATATAGAAGAAGGAATTGAATGGTTTATCTTTACTGGTAACTTAGGATTTGAATATTGGGCTCTTGAGGTTTGTCAAGAATTAAAAAATGATTACCCTATTAATTTGGCAACAATATTTATCTTTGAAAATCACGGTGAGAATTGGAACGAGAGTAACCAGAATAAGTTACGTGTCTTTCGTCAAGTTGATTTTGTTAAATATTGTTTTCCGTCATATGAAAATCCAGGCCAGTTTAAACAATACAATCAGTTTTTAGCGGATAATACAGATAAAGCTTACATCTTTTATGATGAAGAAAATGTCACAAATTTGAAGTATCTAGTTAAATTTTTAAAAGCACAACCAGGCTATTTAGTTGATTCGTTAACCTTTGAACGACTTAATGAAATAGTAGAAGATCAGTAATCTTATTTTAATAGTAATAACTATTTTAATACTTGCTTTTTAGTTTGTTTTTCTGTATGATTAATAGTGATATCAGAATTCTGACATCAGAGAAGAAAGACCGGTCGGAGAGTATAGAATGACAAGTATTATTTATAGTCCAAAGGACATTTTTGAACAAGAATTTAAAACAAGTATGCGGGGCTTTGATAAAAAAGAAGTTGATGAATTTTTAGACAATGTTATCAAAGATTATGAAACATATATTGCTGAAATTGAAGGATTGAAATCTGAAATTGAACAGTTGAAACGCCAAGGAAATCAAGCTCGAAGTAACATTCAAGAAGAACGTCCTGCTCCTGTTCAACCAACTAGAGTGACTCAAACAGCCACTAATTTTGATATATTAAAACGCATTAGCCGACTTGAAAAAGAAGTTTTTGGCAAACAAATTGTAGAGTAATAAGCTAATGTGCAATTTTTGGATAATCGCGTAGTATTTCAATACTATGAGGAAAGTCCATGCTAGCACCGGCTGTGATGCCGGTAGTGTTTGTGCTAGGCGAAAAAATAAGCCTAGGGATGCAGAAATGCATTACGGCGAAAGAACGAGCTAAGTCTTCGGATATGTTTTAGTATTTCTGAAAGTGCCACAGTGACGCAGTTTCTATGGAAACGTAGGAAATGGAACGCGGTAAACCCCTCAAGCTAGCAACCCAAACTTTGGTCGGGGCATGGAATAGATTGGAAACAAGAACGAGCTATTCTGACTGTTATACGGTAGACAGATGATTATCGAAGGAGATGATACCTAGTCATCTCTGGAACAAAACATGGCTTATAGAAAATTGCATAATAGGTTAAGCTAGCTATTGCTAGCTTTTATTTAATTAAGAGAAAGAAATTTGAAATGAAACAAAATTTTAAACTGGTTGCAACAGTTGCCGCAGGTCTTGAATCTGTAGTTGGAAAAGAAATCAAAAACCTTGGTTTTGATTGTAAAGTTGAAAATGGTAAGGTCTTTTTTGATGGTGATGTAGAAGCTATCATTAAAACCAATTTATGGTTACGTGCTGCCGATAGAATTAAAATTATCGTTGGTCAGTTTCCAGCCCGTACTTTTGAAGAACTCTTTCAAGGGGTAACCAATTTAGATTGGGAAGACTATATTCCACTGGGAGCTAAGTTTCCAATTGCTAAAGCGAAATGTGTTAAATCTAAATTGCATAACGAACCAAGTGTTCAAGCTATTACCAAAAAAGCTGTTGTTAAAAAACTTCAGAAACATTACCATCGTCCCGAGGGTGTCCCTCTACAAGAGATTGGAGCAGAGTTCAAATTAGAAGTTTCCATTCTTAAAGATGTGGCGACAATTATGATTGATACAACTGGTACAAGTTTATTTAAGCGTGGGTACCGTAGTCAAAAAGGTGGCGCACCAATTAAAGAAAATATGGCAGCAGCCATCTTAGCTTTAACAAATTGGTACCCTGATAAGCCCTTGATTGATCCAACTTGTGGTTCGGGTACATTTTGTATTGAAGCAGCTTTAATTGGGATGAATATTGCACCAGGATTTAATCGCTCATTTGCTTGTGAAGAGTGGAATTGGGTAGATAAAGACTTAGTTGAAAAAGTCAGAAATGAAGCAGACGAACAAGCTAATTACGATGTTAAATTAGATATTTCAGGCTTTGATATCGATGCCCGTCTAATTGAGATTGCTAAAGAAAATGCTGTTGAGGCAGGTTTAGCAGATGTCATTACCTTTAAACAGATGCGTTTACAAGACTTGAAAACTGATAAAGTTAATGGTGTACTGATTTCTAATCCACCATATGGTGAACGATTACTGGATGACAAAGCTGTTGACATTTTGTATAATGAAATGGGTCAATCCTTTGCACCACTAAAAACATGGAGCCAATTCATATTAACTAGTGATGAAAATTTTGAAAAGAAATTTGGAAGAAAAGCGGATAAAAAACGTAAACTTTATAACGGCACCTTAAAAGTAGATTTATATCAATTTTATGGTGAGCGTGTGAAGAGAAATCTTGCAGAGAGGTAATATCGTGTCAGAAGAAAATAAAGATCTTGAAATTAACCAAGAAGGTCAGTCCCTTGATATAGATCAAGCTAAAAATATGACTGTTGGTGAAGCAGTTCGTAAGGATTCAGAAATCAAAGCAGGCGTGACTGAAAATGATAATATCCTTGATAAGTATATTAAACAGCATAGAGAAGAAGTGGCATCACAAAAATTTGATACCAAATATTCTGACTTAGAAACGCTTGATACAGAAACACTTGATAACTTTATTAAAAAACAACGAGAAGAACTGTCGAAATCTGAACAAGAAGAAATAATTTCAGAAGAGCCAAATCAAACTGAAGAAGATTCAGGTGCTGCTGGCGCAGCAATCGCTGGCGCTGGTGCTGGAATTGGTGCATCAACTCTCGCTTCTGATCCAGTAGTTGCTGAAGATAAAAATGAAGCAGTGTCAGAATCAACTGAGTCAAGACAAAGTATTCTTGCTGATAATGAAAAGCCTAGAAAATCTTCTGGCAAGATGAAAAAAATTCTAGCAAGTTTGCTCGCGTTAATTCTATTAATCTTAGCTATCTTCTTTGGAATGGATTATCTAAAAGGGTCATCCACAAGTACAAAGACAGATCCTTCAACAAAACAAACTACTAGTAAAAAAGAAAAATCGTCAAGCGCAGCAATAGCCAAAAAGAAAAACAAAGCATTTACAGATGTTTATGCCGGTTTCTTTACTGATGAGAAAAAAGATAAGTTGAAAAATGAATCTTTTGCAAAATTAGGCGATTTGGAAACAGCTCTTAAAGATTTAAAAGGTACTGCATATTACGACAAAGCTAAAGAAAAATTTGATGCTTTGAAAAAGCAAGTTACAGCTATCGAGGCCGTTAATGGTAAATTCTCTACTGAGGCCATTAAAGATGGTAAGAAAATTAGCGCTACCGTTAAGTCAAATGCCAAGTTTGATGATTTGAAAGATGATTTAGTTAATACTGGTAATCCAAGTTTAGATCTCTTAATTCAATCGGCAATTAAAGACGGTCGTGATCAATTGAGTAAAAAAGCTGAGGCAGAAAAGGCGGCTGCAAGCAAAAAAGCTGAGGAAGATAAGAAAGCTGCTGATGCTGCAGAACAACAAGGTCAAGCAAACGCGGCTGCAAGTGCTAATCAAGCTGCAGGTTCAACCACTAACAATGGTTCATCTGCAAATACCAATAATGCAGCTCCAAGTACACAAATTCCTTCAGGTAACTATTCAGGTCTTCAACGAGATTTATCTCGTGTCCCTTATAATAGCGCTGTGATCGCAGATACAACTAATCCTGCTTGGCTATTTAGCCCAGGTATTCTAGAAAAAATTGTTGCAACAGCTCAAGCTCGTGGTTATATTTCAGGAAATAATTATATCTTAGAACCAGTAAACATTGTAAATGGTAATGGTTACTACAATATGTTTAAAGCTGACGGAACTTATTTGTTCTCTATCAACTGCAAAACTGGATTCTTTGTGGGTAACGCCAAAGGACATTCAGACGGTTTAGATTATTAAAAAAGAGAGAAGGAAACTTCTCTTTTTTATTTTATGACAGTTTAGGTCGTATATTAACCGTTTAGGATGAATCGTTCATAATCAGGCAGTAAATGATACACTTCGTTTGATTACCCAACATATTCTTCGGAGGTTTTTAAGGAAGTATTTTATAAGAATAAACTTGTTAAAGTTTGGCAAATTTCAAAAGAGGGAGCACAACTAAAGCGGGTTCCAGCGGCATTTGAAAGAAATTATTTCCAATGGATTGATAATTATGTTCGTAATTTTATGGTTGGGCTTGACCCAGATGCTTCTACAAATACAAAAAATGGTTTGATTGGTTATACTGCTGGTGGTGGCTTTGCGGGCTATCATATGTATCAAAATGCCTATATTGGAGACTGCTTTGATGCAATAAATCATTAGATTATCAGTGCTACTATTTTGCTAAACATTATCAAGTCAAGACAGAAAAAAGATAGAGAAAATTCTCTATCTTTTTTAGATAAAATGACGATTAAAAGCATCATCCGAGATACCTTGTGAGAGAATCAATTTTGCCCATTCTTTGGCAGAAAAGAGGCTGTGATCCTTATAATTTCCACAAGACTCAATTGTTGTTCCAGGTACATCTTCCCAAGTAATTTCATCAGCAATTTCTTCTAAACAAGATTTAATCACATTGGCAATTTCCGATGCAGAGTGTTGTCCCCACATAATCAAATGAAAGCCTGTACGACAACCAAAGGGTGAACAATCAATCATTCCGTCTATCCTTTGACGAATCAGTTTGGCTAACAAATGTTCAATTGTATGCAGTCCTGCAGTTTCAATAGAATTATGATTTGGTTGGACTAAACGTATATCAAAATTAGTAATGATGTCACCTTTAGGTCCTTTATCCTCCGAAATTAATCGAATATACGGTGCTGTGACAATTGTATGATCTAATTCAAAACTTTCTACAATAACTTCTTTTACCATGCCAAGACTCCTCTTCATTTTTTGATACTATCATACCATAAAATAGGTCATTATTGAGTATTGACCATTTCACTTTTGGAAAATGCAGAGCAAATTATAAGTAGCTAGTAGCTATGATGACAAGTTCGGCTAAAAACGTACTTACAGAAACTGTAATAATAGTTCCTTTAAAGGTATTTGATACAATATTTTGCAGAATATTAGGCTACTTTGTCAGTAAAGTCAACCACACATAAATTGTAACCATATTAACAATTCGATCGAAATTTTTCTTTTATTATGTGGAAAACCGGTGTCATTACAAATAAAAGTTATATCCATTATTCTTCTTTCGATTAGAGCACCATTTATCTTTCACGGGCTTTCATTTATCATAAATCCACCAACTATTTATCGTATCGCCCTCTTTTATATGAGATATAGTTTCTTGAATTGCCATTTCTTTTGTTACGTTTTCATCCGTAAGTCGATATTTTATAAATATTTTTAGTAAATGACGATAGAAATTCGACTTAAAAAAAGGGAATTTTAATGTATTCCTAAGTTTAATTTGTAAAAATTTTTGGAGTTCTTTTGTCTTATTCGACATGTTAATTCTTTAGTGAGATTTCTGTAAGACTAATATGTTAATTTTTATGGTAAATAGGCAGTATTGTTTTTCTATAGTCCTATAAAAATTTTTGATAGGCATTCAATTGTTCAAAACTTAAAAACGTGTCTTAATATGTAATAAAAAACAAGAATAAAATAAAAGGAAGGTTTAATTGGGTATTAATCAAATTAGGTACTTTCTTTCCATAAATGGCTGTAATATAAAGCTTTTGTAGTTGCAGAACTACTTTTTATTTCCAAATCTACCTTAAGTATTGTAATTACTGATTTTGAAAAGTGCGAGGGTTTAAATTTCTTTAAAAGAGAAAAGGAAGAATAGTTGGGTTAACTTATAATGGACAAAATTAATTTAAGGATGGCAAAAGCGGACTTATTGAATACAATCAGATGTTTGTGAGACTTCATCAACATCTAAAGAATGTTTCTGATAATAATCATAATGTATTGCTCAATTTTCCGAGATAGATTACTTATAAATATACTTCAAGTGATATCGACTGTATCAGAATGAAACAAACGAGAATTTGGTAGGTTCAATTAACATGACTACGAAAAGTTAGGTATAGTAAAATAGAAGCTTGTATAATGGATAGTCATCTTCAATCTTTTCTAAATAACGATATTAATAATTAAATTAGGTATCATTTTTGTTAACGCTTTTAAGTGTTGGAATTGTTTTAAAGGCCATTTTGTGGTAAACTTAATTATAGTTTTCCATGAGGAAACTAATAAAAATTGAGGTATATATGATGGTTAATATTATTTTATTAATTGTTTGTACCCTCATTGGTTTGATACTAGGTTATGTAATTATTTCGCTTAAGTTAAAATCAGCGAAAGAAAATGCAGACTTGACTCTTTTAAATGCAGAACAAGAAGCTGTAAATATCCGAAGCAAAGCAGAAGAAGAAGCTTCTACAATTAAGAAAACAGCAGAACGTGAAACAAAAGCGAGTCGTAAAGAAATGCTTTTGGAAGCAAAAGAAGAATCAAGAAAATATCGTGAAGAAATTGAACAAGAATTTAAATCTGAAAGACAAGAGCTTAAACAGTTAGAAACACGTTTAACCGAACGTGCCTTTTCTCTTGACCGAAAAGATGAAAATTTGTCAACTAAAGAGAAGGTTCTTGATAGTAAAGAACAAAGTCTGACCGATAAATCTAAACATATTGATGAGCGTCAAACACAAGTTGAAAAACTTGAAGAAGAGAAAAAAGAAGAACTACAACGTGTAGCTGCGATGACAATTGCTGAAGCTCGCGAAGTAATCTTGATGGAAACTGAGAATAAATTATCTCAGGAAATTGTAACACGTATTCGTGATGCAGAACGTGAAATCAAAGATAGAACTGATAAGACAGCTAAAGATTTGCTAGCACAAGCTATGCAACGGATGGCAGGAGAGTATGTCACTGAACAAACGATAACAAGTGTTCATTTGCCAGATGATAACATGAAAGGTCGTATTATTGGTCGTGAAGGACGCAATATTCGTACACTTGAAAGCCTCACAGGTATTGATGTTATTATTGATGATACACCGGAAGTTGTTGTCCTTTCAGGCTTTGATCCGATTCGTCGTGAGATTGCTCGAATGACTTTGGATTCATTGATTGCAGATGGTCGCATTCATCCAGCTCGGATTGAAGAATTGGTTGAGAAAAACCGTTTGGAAATGGATAACCGGATTCGTGAATATGGTGAAGCAGCAGCTTATGAAATTGGAGCACCAAATCTTCATCCTGATTTAATTAAAATTATGGGCCGTCTTCAATTTAGAACATCTTATGGGCAAAATGTCCTTCGACATTCAGTTGAAGTTGGTAAGTTAGCTGGAATTTTAGCTGGTGAACTTGGTGAAAATGTAGCACTAGCTCGACGTGCTGGTTTCTTACATGATATGGGGAAAGCAATTGACCGTGAGGTTGAAGGTAGTCACGTTGAAATTGGGACAGAATTTGCTCGTAAATATAAAGAACATCCAGTAGTTGTAAATACTATTGCAAGTCACCATGGTGATGTTGAACCAGAATCTGTCATTGCAGTAGTTGTCGCTGCTGCGGATGCTTTGAGTTCGGCGAGACCTGGTGCACGTAATGAATCTATGGAAAATTATATTCAACGCCTTCGTGATTTAGAAGAGATTGCCAATGGCTTTGATGGAGTTCAAACTAGCTTCGCTTTACAAGCAGGCCGAGAAATTCGAATCATGGTTCAACCAGAAAAAATCAGTGACGATCAAGTTGTTATTCTTTCACACAAAGTTCGTGAGAAAATTGAAAATAATCTAGATTATCCAGGGAATATTAAAGTAACAGTTATTCGTGAAATGCGTGCAATTGATTATGCAAAATAAAAGAGGAGTTATCCTCTTTTTTTGTTTTCCTAACTTGCGCAATTATTGGCTTGAAAATCATGCTTTATCATGATAAACTATTAGAAAGCAATTATTAAGGAGAACATAATGTCCGAACGTGGTTTGTTAATCGTCTTTTCTGGACCATCTGGTGTTGGTAAGGGGACGGTCAGACATGAGATTTTCTCAACCCCCGATCATAAATTTGAATATTCAGTTTCGATGACCACACGTGCACAAAGACCTGGAGAGGTTGATGGTGTAGATTATTACTTCCGTACACGTGATGAGTTTGAAGAATTAATAAAAAGTGGTCAAATGTTAGAATATGCAGAGTATGTGGGTAATTATTATGGAACACCGCTCAGCTATGTTAACGAAACTCTTGATAAAGGGATAGACGTCTTCTTAGAGATTGAAGTTCAAGGCGCCCTACAAGTTAAAAGCAAAGTGCCAGATGGCGTTTTTATTTTCTTAACTCCTCCAGATTTGGAAGAATTAGAAGATCGTCTGGTAGGTCGCGGAACAGATAGTCAAGAAGTGATTGCTCAGCGCATTGAACGTGCTAGAGAAGAAATTGCCTTGATGAGAGAATACGACTATGCAGTTGTAAATGATCAAGTACCATTAGCTGCAGAACGTGTCAAACAAATTATTGAAACAGAACATTTTAGAGTTGAGCGTGTTATTGGTCGCTATGACAAAATGATTTCGAATACAAAGCCAATCCGTTGATAGAATAGAAAAGAGTTAAATCCCATGATGTTAAAACCTTCAATTGATACTTTACTAGATAAAGTACCATCAAAATATTCCTTAGTGATCTTACAAGCTAAACGGGCTCATGAACTTGAAGCTGGTGCAAATCCAACCCAGGGCTTCAAATCAGTAAAATCAACTTTACAAGCCTTAGAAGAAATTGAGTCAGGAAATGTTGTTATTCATCCAGACCCATCAGCAAAACGTGCAGCAGTTAGAGCAAAAATTGAAGCTGAACGCATTGCAAAAGAAGAAGAAGAACGCAAGATTAAAGAACAAATTGCAAAAGAAAAAGAAGAAGAAGGAGAAAAAATCTAAGGTTGATGAAATCTTAGTTTTTTTCATTTAAGTAGTATGGAAAGGAGAATTGATGAGAGTTGCCCATATAATTGTAGATATCCCTTTAATGCAAACGGATAAACCTTTTAGTTATGCAATACCGGACCAACTGATTGGACTGGTTGAACTAGGTTCCCGAGTACACGTACCGTTTGGGAAAAGTAATCGCTTGTTACAAGGCTTTATCGTTGGTTTTTCTAACCTTAATGGAGACTATAAAGAGATAAGTGACTTACTGGATGTAGATCCAGTTCTAAATTCAGAACAGTTACAACTTGCAGACTCTTTAAGAAAAACAGTTTTTTCTTATAAAATTACTCTCCTCAAAGCTATGCTTCCCAATCTTCTAAATTCGCATTATGATAAAGAATTGCAAGTTACAGAAAATACAAGTTTGCAAGAAAGAAATCTTATTTTTAATCATAAATCAAGTGTCTTGATGTCACAATTAACTAGTAACCAAGAAGCGTTGGCACTTAAAGCAATCAAAAATGGTCGTATTGAAATGACCTATCTGGCTAAAGATAAAAAAACGATCAAAACAGTTTCCTATTATAAGGTAAACAAACAATTATTAATGGCTTCAGAAATCTCAGCCCGTGCAAAAAAGAAATTGCAACTTAAAGATTTTCTATTAAGTCATTCAGAAGATGGCAAGTTAAGTGACTTGCGTAAAGATTATTCGAGTGATGTGGTCAAATATTTTGTTAGCAATCACTTAATTGATTCATATGAGGAAGCTGTCAATCGAAGTGATGCTTATTTTGAAAAGGTTGAGTCTTCTCACTTTTTAAAGCTGAATCACCAACAGGAAACTGCTGTTCAAGAGATTACTCAGGCTATTGGGAAAGATTCTAATCCTTTCCTAATTGAAGGAATTACGGGTTCAGGTAAAACGGAGGTATACTTACATACAATTGATCGTGTCCTTAAAATGGGAAAAACAGCTATTGTCCTAGTTCCTGAGATATCTTTGACACCACAAATGACCAACCGATTTATTTCACGTTTTGGGAAACTGGTTGCTATTATGCACTCGGGCTTATCCGACGGCGAAAAGTTTGATGAGTGGAAAAAAATCAAGACTGGCCAAGCACGAGTAGTTGTTGGTGCGCGCTCAGCTATTTTTGCACCCTTAGAAAATATCGGGGCTATCATCATTGATGAGGAACATGAGTCAACTTATAAGCAAGAATCTAATCCACGCTACCATGCACGAGATGTGGCTTTATTGAGGGCAAAATTCCATCAAGCTGTATTAGTTTTAGGATCTGCAACACCAAGTATCGAAAGTAGGGCTCGAGCTAGTCGAGGCTTATACCATTTTATTGAATTGACGCAACGTGCCAATCCTTTGGCTAAAATTCCAGAAGTGGAAGTTGTTGATTTTAGAGACTATATTGGTAAACAATCACTTAGTAACTACACGCCTTATTTGTTAGACAAAATTAAAGACCGTTTGCAAAAAAATGAGCAGGTTGTTTTGATGCTTAATAGACGTGGTTATTCAAGCTTCATCATGTGTCGTGATTGTGGTTATGTTGATGGTTGTCCAAATTGTGACATTTCTTTAACCCTTCATATGGACACAAAGTCTATGAATTGTCATTATTGTGGTTTCCAAAAGGAAATTCCGAGAATTTGTCCAAATTGTCAAAGTAAGAGTATCCGCTATTATGGGACGGGTACACAAAAAGCTTACGATGAATTGCTAGAAGCGATTCCTGAAGCGCGGATCCTCCGAATGGATGTTGATACGACTCGTAAAAAAGGAAGCCATGAGAAAATTCTTGCGCAATTTGGAAATCATGAGGCTGATATCTTATTAGGTACTCAAATGATTGCTAAAGGTTTAGATTTTCCTAATGTCACTTTAGTCGGTGTTTTAAATGCTGATACCTCTTTAAACTTGCCGGATTTTAGGTCTTCTGAGAAGACCTTTCAGTTGTTGACACAGGTTGCAGGTCGTGCGGGACGGGCAGAAAAACCCGGTGAGGTTTTAATTCAAACTTATAATCCCAATCATTATGCCATCCAAATGGCTAAAAATCAGGATTATGAAGCATTTTATACTTATGAAATGGGCATTCGTCAAAAGATGGCTTATCCACCATATTATTTTACAGTTGGTATAACCTTATCCTTGAAAGACGAACAAGAATTAGTTATAAAATCTTATCAAGTTATGTCCATATTAAATGAAAACTTATCTGACAAAATTAAGATTTTAGGTCCTACACCTAAACCGGTCGCACGGACGCATAATTTATACCATTATCAAATAATTGTAAAATATCGTTTTGAGAATAATTTAGAAGAGACATTAAATACTATTCTAGATTGGACGCAAGCAAAAGGAAATAAAGATTTAAAAGTGATTATTGACCAAGAACCGCAAAATTTCATGTAAAATTATAATAGAATAGATTCTTACTAAAATAGTAAGTATTAAGGAAGGTCACATGACAAAAATATTATTTATGGGAACCCCCCAATTTTCTGCTACAGTATTGCAAGGCATTTTAGATGATGGCAAGTATGATATTTTAGCAGTTGTAACACAACCAGACCGAGCAGTTGGTCGCAAAAAAGAAATCAAAATGACACCAGTTAAAGAAGTTGCTTTAGCCAACCAATTACCAATTTATCAACCTGAGAAATTATCTGGATCAAAAGAACTAGAAGATATTATGGCATTGGGTGCAGATGGCATTATCACAGCCGCCTTTGGTCAATTTTTACCAAGCAAATTACTCAATTCAGTTGACTTTGCTTTAAATGTTCATGCCTCACTATTACCAAAATATCGTGGAGGGGCACCAATTCATTACGCTATTATTAATGGCGAAAAAGAGTCTGGTGTGACTATCATGGAAATGGTCAAGGAGATGGATGCTGGCGATATGGTGTCAAAAGCTAGTACACCAATCACAGAAACTGATAATGTTGGAACTATGTTTGAGAAATTAGCCGTTATTGGGCGTGATTTATTACTTGAAAGTTTACCTGCATATTTATCAGGTGAGTTGAAGCCAACAACTCAGGATCATTCTCAAGCGACCTTCTCACCAAATATTTCTTCTGAAGAAGAAAAAATTGATTGGTCAAAAACTGCGCGAGATGTATTCAATCAAGTTCGTGGAATGAATCCATGGCCAATTGCCCACACCTATCTCTCAGGCCAACGTTTTAAGTTGTATGAAGTTGAAGTAGTTGATGGTCAGGGACAGCCAGGTCAAATTATTGCTAAAAACAAGAAAAGTCTGGTGGTTGCTGCAGGGAAACAAGCTGTCGCATTAAAATTAGTTCAGCCTGCTGGCAAGCCTAAAATGGGAATTGCTGACTTTTTAAATGGTGTTGGACGGGAATTAGAAATAGGTGATCGATTTGGCCAATGATTGGAAAAAATTAGCAAGAGGAAAAGCACTAATAGTCTTAGAAGATATCTTTGAAAATGATGCCTATTCAAATCTTGCATTGAATAATCAATTAACAAATATTGCTTTATCAAGTAAGGATAAAGGTCTAATAACAGAAATAGTTTATGGAACTTTGTCTCGTAAGATGACTTTAGAATGGTATTTAGCCCACTTCATAGAAGACCGTGATAAAATTGAAAAATGGGTTTATTATTTACTGCTGCTCAGTCTTTATCAATTACTATATTTAGATAAAGTACCAGCACATGCAATTGTTAATGATGCTGTAAATATCGCCAAAAATCGAGGAAATAAACGTGGTGCTGAAAAGTACGTTAATGCTATTTTGCGACTTTTGAGTGAAAATAAAATGCCGGATATTGAAAATATCAAACGAAAAAATAAACGTTATTCAGTCAAATATTCAATGCCGACTTGGATGGTCAAAAAAATGATTGACCAATTTGGAGAAGAACGGGCTGTCAAAATCATGGAAAGTTTATTTACCCCAAGTAAAGCAAGTATTCGTGTTACAGATGATGTCTCTATTGACCAACTACAAGAAGAATTAGAAGCTGATAAGTCAGTTCTGTCACCTGTTGGTTTAACCAAATCATCAGGACATTTTGCCTCAAGTCAGGCTTTTGCCGAAGGCAAAGTGACTGTTCAAGATGAGTCAAGTCAACTTGTTGCTCCTACTTTAGAGATTAAACAAGATGATAATATCCTTGATGCTTGTAGCGCGCCTGGGGGAAAAGCCGTTCATATGGCTTCTTATTTAACAAGTGGCAAAGTTACTGCTTTGGACATATATGATCATAAATTAGAATTGGTCGTGGAAAACGCTAAAAGACTTGGCTTAAGTGAGCGTATCGACACGCAAGTATTAGATGCCCGAAAAGTTCATGAGTTTTTTCCAGCAGATTCTTTTGATAAAATCTTGGTTGATGCACCATGTTCTGGAATTGGATTAATACGACGTAAACCAGATATTAAATATAGTAAAGACTTAACAGATTTGGAAGCATTACAGGCTATTCAATTGGAGATATTGGCTAGTGTTTGTCAAACCGTACGAAAAGGTGGTATAATAACATATAGCACTTGCACAATTTTCGATGAAGAAAACTTTCAAGTCATTGAAAAATTCTTGCAAAGTCATTCAAATTTTGAACAAGTAAAACTAAACCATACACAAGCGGATATTGTTAAAGATGGTTGTATTGTTATTACACCTGAACAATATCAGACTGACGGATTCTTTATTGGACAAGTTAGACGCGTCTTGTAGTATTTAGGAGGAAACTGACTCTGTCAGACGGACACATATGAAAATTTCATTAATTACTGATATTGGGCAAAAACGCTCAAATAATCAAGATTTTATCAATAAATTTGATAATAAAAAAGGGATTACCTTAGTTATCTTAGCTGATGGTATGGGTGGTCACCGAGCTGGTAATATTGCCAGTGAAATGACTGTTACAGACCTAGGTAAAGAATGGGTTCAAACTGAATTTACAGAACTAAGTCAAATTAGAGATTGGTTATTAGAAACGATTGAATCTGAAAATCAACGCGTATACCAAATGGGGCAAACAGAGGACTATAAAGGCATGGGTACGACAGTTGAAGCCGTTGTTCTAGTTGGTAATAGTGCAATCTTTGCTCATGTTGGAGATTCTCGAATTGGACTTGTTCAAAATGGTCAGTACAAACTTTTAACAAGCGATCATTCGCTTGTTAATGAGCTAGTTAAGGCAGGACAAATTTCTGAAGAAGAGGCGGCCAGCCATCCACAAAAAAATATTATTACGCAATCGATTGGTCAAGCTAATCCCTTAGAAGTTGATTTAGGTATTAAAGTTTTAGAAATAGATGATTACCTCGTTATCAACTCCGATGGGTTAACTAACATGGTGACTAATGATGAAATCGTAGAAATTCTTTCTCGCACGCTTAGTCTTGATGAAAAGAATAAAGCTCTTATTGACCTAGCTAATGAAAGAGGCGGACTGGATAATATCACGATCGCTTTGGTTCATAACGAAAGTGAGGATGACGAATAATGATACAGATTGGCAAATTATTTGCTGGTCGTTATCGTATCCTGAAGTCTATTGGCCGCGGTGGTATGGCTGATGTATATTTAGCCAATGATTTGATATTAGATAATGAAGATGTTGCAATAAAAGTTTTGCGAACCAATTATCAGACGGATCAAGTAGCAGTAGCTCGTTTCCAACGGGAAGCGCGTGCTATGGCTGAATTAAATCATCCAAACATCGTTGCAATTAGAGATATAGGGGAAGAGGACGGACAGCAGTTCCTAGTAATGGAATATGTTGATGGATTTGATCTTAAACGATTTATCCAGGAAAATGCACCAATTCCAAATGAACAAGTTGTTAGAATCATGGAAGAAGTTTTATCTGCTATGACTTTAGCCCATCAAAAAGGGATTGTTCATAGAGATTTAAAACCTCAAAATATCCTGCTAACTAAGGATGGAGTTGTCAAAGTTACAGACTTTGGGATCGCAGTTGCCTTTGCTGAGACAAGTTTAACTCAGACAAATTCAATGCTAGGTAGTGTTCACTATCTTTCACCTGAACAAGCAAGAGGTTCAAAAGCGACTATCCAAAGTGATATTTATGCCATGGGTATTATGTTGTTTGAAATGTTAACTGGTCATATTCCTTATGACGGGGATAGTGCCGTAACAATTGCTTTACAACATTTCCAAAAACCACTGCCTTCAATTATTGAAGAAAATAAAGGTGTACCGCAGGCTCTTGAGAATGTTGTTATTAAAGCGACAGCTAAGCGTTTAAGTGATCGATATGCGACTACTTTTGATATGAGCAGAGATTTGATGACAGCGCTAAGCTATAATCGAAGCCGTGAACGGAAGTTAGTCTTCCATGATGTTGAAAGTACCAAGCCACTACCTAAAGTTACACCTGTTCCGGTTACGCAAACCAAATCATCTGTAGCACCTCAAACATCTGGATCTGAAATCCATGATGATGCGGTTACACCTCAAAAAACAAAGAAAAAACGTGGACGTCTTTTGGGAACTTTACTCAAAATTTTATTCGCCCTCTTTGTTGTTTTGGTTGCTGTCTTTGCCTTTTTAGTCCTAACGAAGCCATCTACGGTGAAGGTTCCAAATGTGAATGGAACTACATTGAGTGTGGCCAAAAAAGAATTGACTGATTTAGGTTTCCAAGTTGGTCAGATTCACAAAATGGAAGATACAGCAGTTGATTCTGGTAAGGTCATTAAAACAGATCCTAAGGCAGGCACTGAGCGCCGTGAAGGGGCTCGGATTGATCTCTTTGTTTCAACTGGACAACCTAAAGTTAAGAAGAAAAGTAAAGATAAAGTGTTAATGCCTGATTTTACGAATATGACTTACAAAGATGTCCTTAATATGTTAACAAATGAGTATGGTATTCATCCAAATCGAATTGTTGCCTATTATCAAGATGCTCCGAATCCAGAAAATTATTCCAAGGTAAGCTCACCAAAAGATTCACAACTTGTTATGGGACAATATCCAATAGTTGGTACTTATTACATTATTTCAGATAAGGAAGATATTGAACTTTATCTAAGTCCAGATTCTGGAGATAATACAACTGTATTCTCATCAACATCGACATCAAGTTCAAGTGAAGAGGAAACAAGTACAAGCACAGAAACTTCTACAAGCTCTGAATCAACAACAAGTTCAAGTAGTAGTGATGCAACAACTACTGATTCAACGACTTCGGATACAAGTACTACTACACCTTAATATAAACAGCATTTCAACTGTATCAACTGGTTTGACAACTGTCAAAAGCCAAGTTACCAGTTGAGATGTTGTTTTCTTTTTATTCGGTGAAACTTTAAGGTGAATTTTTATGTGAATTTTGATAAAATGACAAAGTATGGAAGGAGCCAAATGAAAAAATTTCAATTTTTTTTATTAGTTGAATGTATCCTATTAGCCATGGGAATCATGACTATATTAGAAAATGATGTGAGTAGTTTTATCTTTATTTTAGTCATCATTTTACTAGCACTAAGATTTTATAATCAAGATAATCGGAATAATTTTTTATTAACAGTTGGTTTATTACTTTTATTTCTGATTTTTATGTTAAATCCCTATATCATTCTTGCTATTTTGATTGCCATCATCTATGTCGTCATTAACCACTTTTCACAGGTTAAAAAGAAAAATAGATTTGCATTGATTCGTTTTGGTCAAGAAGATATTAACTTTCGCAAAACGAGACATCAATGGATAGGTGCAGCGACATACGATAGTGATTATTATGCCTTTGATGATATCAATATTATTCGAATCAGTGGTAGTGACACGATTGATTTAACAAATGTTATTGTGCAAGGGGAAGATAATGTTATTATTATCCGTAAAATCTACGGACCGACCAAGATATTAGTTCCTATTGATATTGCTGTGACAATTGATGTAAGTTCAATATATGGTAGTATCAAATTTTTCAGTTGCCAGGAATATGATTTACGTAATGAATCCATTAAACTTGGATACGATAGTGCTAGCGACAGTTTGAAAAAAGTAAAAATCGTAATTAACACCTTAGCAGGAGCTGTGGAGGTGCGGAGACGATGAAAAAACGTTATTACTTTTTAGTATGGCTCTATTCAAGTGTCACTGTTCTTACGATTGTTGTTGTAGTCATGAATAACCTTGGTTTAACAATCAATGATTTGAAAGTTGACCTCTGGAAAACAGAACGACTCTTATTTTCAATAACTCTTTTGATTGTGTCAGTAACCCTGCTCTTATTGCTTTTGTGGATTATCCTTGACGATAATAGTCGTCGTGGAACTAATCAAAACCTAAGACGGATTTTAAATAACCAACCAATTTCTCTGGAAGAAAATTCTGAAATCAATATCAATCTCATTCGTTTGTCGAAAAAGATGGCTCACATGACAGCTAGTTTACAGAAAAAAGAAAGTGCCTACATTTTAGATAACCAGAAAATAGTGCAACGGGAACGCAAACGAATTGCTCGGGATTTACATGATACGGTTAGTCAAGAATTATTTGCATCCTCGATGATTCTATCAGGCGTCTCCATGAGTATCGAAGATTTGGAAAAAGATGAATTGCAAAGCCAGATTTTAACTGTTGAATCCATGTTGCAAAATGCTCAGAAGGATTTACGTATCCTGCTATTGCATTTGCGGCCGACAGAATTAGCCAATCGTACCTTAACAGAAGGCTTTCATATGATTTTTAAAGAATTAACGGATAAGAGTGATATTGAAGTTGTTTATCGAGAAAATATTTCTAAAATTCCAAAATCAATGGAAGATAATCTCTTTCGAATTGCCCAAGAGTTTATTAGTAATACTCTCAAACATGCCAAGGCAAGTCGTCTAGAAGTTTATCTCAATCAATCATCTAATGAAGTTCAACTAAAAATGGTCGATGATGGTGTCGGTTTTGATATGGATGACGTTAGAGAGTTAAGTTATGGTTTGAAAAATATTGAGGACCGTGTTGATGACCTAGCGGGATCAGTAAATTTATTAAGTCAAAAAGGTAAAGGTGTATCAATGGATATTCGTTTGCCAGTCGTTTTGGAGGATGAAAATGGATAAAATACGTGTCATATTAGTTGATGACCATGAGATGGTGCGTTTAGGTTTAAAAAGCTTCTTAAATATGCAAAAAGACATAGAAGTTATTGGTGAAGCATCTAATGGTCGCCAAGGCATTGATTTAGCTTTAGAACTACGTCCAGATGTTTTAGTCATGGATTTAGTGATGCCTGAAATGGGTGGAGTTGAAGCAACATTAGATATTCTTTCAAAATGGACAGAAGCTAAAGTTTTAGTACTGACTTCCTATCTTGATAATGAGAAAATCTATCCAGTTATTGATGCCGGAGCCAAAGGTTATATGTTAAAGACTTCAAGTACTGCAGAAATCTTAAATGCAATTAGAAAAGTAGCAAAAGGCCAACTAGCTATCGAGACAGAAGTTGACAAAAAAATAAAAGAGCATGATAAAAATCCAGAATTGCATGAGGAGTTAACAGCTCGGGAATTTGATATTTTATATCTGTTAGCCAAAGGTTATGATAATCAAACGATTGCTGATGAGTTATTTATTTCATTAAAAACTGTAAAAACACATGTTTCAAATATTCTTTCTAAATTGGACGTCGACGATCGAACACAAGCTGTAGTCTACGCATTCCAACACCATATAGTGCCACAAGATGACAATTAATGATATAATAGTATCACTGTATGGAGGAAGAAAATGGACGCAAAATTAAAATATAAAGCAAAGAAAATAAAAATGGTTTTCTTTGACATTGATGATACATTACGAGTAAAAGATACTGGTTACATGCCTGCATCAATTGAAAAAATTTTTAAAGAACTAAAAGCTAATGGTATTTTAACTGGGATTGCTTCAGGTAGAGCGCGTTATGGTGTACCCGAAGAAGTACAAAACTTGAATGCTGATTATTGTGTCAAGTTGAATGGTGCCTATGCAAAAGATAATAAAAAAAATATTATTTTCCAAGCACCAATCCCTGATGAAGTTGTCGTTCGCTATAAAGAATGGGCTAATGCTTCAGGGATTCACTATGGAATGACTGGACGTCATGAAGCCGTACTTTCTGACCGTAATGATTTAATTAATAATGCTATTGACAATGTCTATGCTAATTTAGAAGTCGTACCAGACTATAATGAAAAACATGATGTTTATCAAATGTGGACATTTGAAGATAAAGGTGATGCTCTACAATTGCCAGAAGATTTAGCAGAACATTTACGTTTAGTAAGATGGCATGATAATTCATCGGACGTCGTTTTGAAAAATACATCTAAGGCTTTAGGTGTTTCAAAAGTCGTTGAACATTTAGGGTTAAAACCTGAAAATATCTTAGTCTTTGGAGATGAGTTAAATGACTTAGAACTATTTGACTATGCTGGAATCAGTGTGGCAATGGGTGTCTCACATCCACTTGTTCAAGAGAAAGCTGATTTTATTACAAAAAAAGTAGAAGAAAACGGCATTCAATATGCCCTTGAGGAGTTAGGTTTGATTGAAAAAGAATTACAATTTCCACAGTTAGAACTTGAAGGACATCAAGGTCCAAAAGCGACTATTAAGACAAATCATGGTGATATGACACTTGCTTTGTTCCCCAACCAAGCACCAAAAACAGTAGCTAATTTTATTGGTCTTGCTAAGGAAGGCTATTATGATGGAATTGTTTTCCACCGTATTATTCCTGAATTCATGATTCAAGGTGGCGATCCAACTGGAACAGGTATGGGTGGACAATCTATCTATGGTGACAGTTTCGAGGATGAATTCTCTGATGAATTATATAACCTTCGTGGAGCCCTTTCGATGGCAAATGCTGGACCAGATACTAACGGTAGCCAATTCTTTATCGTCCAAAACGATAAAATTCCTTATGCTCAGAAAGAACTCGAACGGGGTGGATGGCCAAAAGATATTGCGGCTGCTTATACTAGAAATGGTGGAACACCACACTTAGACCGTCGTCATACTGTATTTGGTCAAATGATGAACGCTGAGTCTTTTGCGGTGCTTGATAAAATTGCATCAGTTGAAACTGGAGCACAGGATAAACCAAAAGAAGATGTCATCATCGAAACAATTGAGGTTGTAGACTAATGAAAATTGGCGACAAATTGCATGGTAAAATTACTGGTATAAAACCTTATGGTGCCTTTGTTGCCCTAGAAGATGGGACAACAGGTCTCGTTCATATTTCAGAAATAAAAAGTGGCTATATTGACAATATTAATGATATATTATGCAAGGGACAAGAAGTCCTTGTTCAAGTTGTTGACGTAGATGAGTTTACAAACAAAGCTAGTCTTTCTCTAAGAACATTGGAAGAAGAAAAACATACAATTACTCATCGTCACCGATTTACAAATAGTCGCTTGTCAATTGGTTTTAAGCCTTTGGCTAAGGAATTACCTCAGTGGATTAATGAAGGTCTTGAAAACTTTAAAAAGTAGCAATAAAAAAGCATCACTAGACTAGCTAGAGATGCTTTTTACTTTACTGTGAAAACTTTGATTTGCTTGGTTTTCTTATTTATCAAACTGGTATAACTCAGTTGATAGGTAACGCTCGCCATTATCTGGAAGAAGGGTAAGTACTTTTTTGCCTTTGCCAAGTTTCTTAGCGACTTCGATTGCAGCGTAAATTGCTGCACCTGATGAAATACCAGCAAGGAACCCTTCTTTAATACCAGTTGTACGTCCTGTTAGTAATGCATTTTCTGACGTTACGCGAATGATGTCATCGTAAGATTTTGTATCAAGGGTTTCAGGGATAAAACCTGCTGAGATTCCTTGGATTTTGTGTGGGCCAGGTTTGCTACCTGATAAAACAGCAGATTCATCTGATTCCACAGCGTAAACTTTTAAATCTGGTAATTTAGCTTTTAAGGCATGGGAAACACCAGAGACAGTACCGCCTGTACCTACGCCAGCTACAAATGCATCGAGACCAATTTCTTGGAAAGCATTGAGAATCTCTTGTCCAGTAGCATCTTCGTGAATTTTTGGATTGGCTGGGTTATCAAATTGTAAGGGAACCCAACCATTAATATCTTCTGCTAATTCCTTAGCCTTGGCAATTGCACCGTTCATTCCTTGGTCACCTGGTGTTAGAACTAATTGTGCCCCATAGGCTTGAATGATTTGACGGCGTTCAACACTCATTGTTTCGGGCATGACAATGACGACTTTGTAACCTTTTGCAGCGCCTACCCATGCTAAACCAATACCAGTGTTACCACTAGTTGGTTCAATGATTGTATCACCTGGTTTGATTGTGCCATCTTTCTCAGCAGCCTCAATCATTGCTAGTGCAATACGGTCTTTAACTGATGAACCTGGGTTGAAAGATTCTAATTTAACATAAACGTCAGCGGCGTCTTCAGGAACCATTTGATTTAACTTAATAATTGGTGTTTGGCCAATTAATTCAGTGATATTATTATATATTTTTGACATGAGCAAATCTCCTTTTAAAATTCTTAAAATGCTTATATAAATTAAGTATAATCACTTTTAAACTAAAAGTAAAATATCCAATCCTAATCGTACTGATAGTAGAAAACTATCAGCACAAACGATTATGTTAGTCTAACTTCAATAATTTGTGAATCGACTTTTTGATAATTGGCTTTGCCAGAATAGAAATCTTGTAAATTCTGACAGATCTCGTCTTCTTTCTCTGGGTCAAAATATATGGTTACAAAGACTTTGTCTAAGAAATTAGTTTCCGCTTCGCGCAGCTGATTATCCTCTAAAAAGAGAGAGAGGGTTTGGTACTGCGGATATGTTAGTGTTAACTTGAGGCCGCTTTGCTCCTTAACTTCTACCATGATTACATTCTGAAGAGCTTGCGCTGTTGCTGATGAATAGGCACGGATTAATCCGCCAGTTCCTAATTTTATGCCTCCAAAATAACGAGTCACCACTGCTAGAACGTTTGTTAGGTTTTGCTTTTCTAATACTGATAGAATTGGGATTCCAGCTGTTCCTGAAGGTTCGCCGTCGTCGCTTGATCGTTTTAGGTCACTATTTTCACCAATAATCATGGCGTGGCAGGAATGATTAGCCTTGTAATGTTCTTTTTTGATTTGGGCTAAATAGTCTTTGCCTTCTTCCTCTGAAGATATTCGAAATAGATGACAAATAAAGCGTGATTTTTTGATGATTTGCTCAGATTGACTATCATTTTCAATTGTTTTATAACTTTCCATATCAAAATTTTACAGTAATTCCCCTCTTTTAGCAAAGTTTTTTCGAATATCTAAGTATGGGAAAAAATTATTATGAACAAGGTCGACTTTTTACTGAACAACAAATGAAAAATGTGATAACTGCGAAAACTTTTTCCATGAAAGAAAGTATGAGTATGGAGTCTGGTAAGCAATGTTGCAATAGATGTTTTCAAGAAGTTGCTAAAACTAATCTTTTACCTAATGGGAAGACATATTGTAGATTTTGTATTGCCTTTGGTCGGGTGGAATCTGAATCACAACTCTATTATTTTGCACCTCAAGCATTTCCGAAAGGTGATTATTTAAGCTGGAATGGTCAACTAACCCCATATCAAGAAAAAATTTCAGAATTTTTGTTAGGCAATTATCTTAATAAAAAAAACAGCTTAGTCCATGCTGTGACAGGTGCTGGAAAAACAGAAATGATATATAAATTAATTGAATCAGTAATCAATCAAGGTGGCTGGGTCTGTTTTACTAGTCCCCGAGTAGATGTCTGTATTGATATCAAAAATCGTTTAGTTCGAGACTTCTCTTGCCCAATAACAATTATGTATGGAGGGTCCGAGGAATATCGTCCAGCCCCCTTGATAGTTTCAACAACACATCAACTCTTAAAATTTTATCGAGCCTTTGATTTATTAATAATAGATGAAGTTGATGCTTTTCCTTTTTTAGGGAATGTGGTTCTAAATAAAGCAACACAATCATGTTTAAAAGAGGAAGGTAAAGTTGTTTGTCTGACTGCGACTTCGACAAATGAATTAGAACAAAAAGTCAGCGATGGACATTATGAAAAAATAAGATTGTCAAGACGTTTCCATAATCATCCATTGGTCGTTCCTAAGTTTCAATTAATTTATCCATTATCAAAACAGTTTGAAAAAAATAAATTTCCTAACTTACTAAGTAATTTGATTAGTCAACAAAGACAGACTGCATTCCCTTTACTAATTTTCTACCCTCTAATTACAGAAGGGGAAAAATTTACGAAAATATTGCAAAAAGCTTTTCCTAAAGAAAAAATTGCCTTTGTATCAAGTAAATCTGATGATCGAAAAGAGAAAATTGATGCGTTTAAAAAAAGACAAATTGATATTCTTGTAACTACGACTATTTTGGAGAGGGGAGTAACATTTCCAGAAGTAGATGTTTACGTTATTTTGGCAAATCATAAGCTATTTACGAGTAGTAGCCTGATTCAGATAGCAGGTCGCGTAGGGAGATCCGTATCTCGACCAAGTGGGCAGTTACTATTTATTCATGAAGGGGTAAGTCTACAAATGAAGAAAGCTCGTAAACAAATTATAGAAATGAATAAGGAAGCATATGGTGAATAAGTGTTTAATATGTGGAGAAAATTGTAGACCAAGATTATCATTTACGGATATCTGTTTTATGGTGAATCGCCAAAGCCAACTGTGTGAAACATGTTCTGGCTTATTCGAAAGAATTGGTAGGAAACATTGCCCAACCTGTTGCAAAGTTGGTTTAGAATTAATGTGTAGTGACTGTAAATCATGGTTTGAAAATGGGGTAGAAGTATCACACAAAGCACTATATAAGTATAATTTAGCAATGAAAGATTATTTTTCTAAATACAAGTTTCAAGGTGACTATTTATTAAAAAGTATATTTTCTAAAGAATTAAAAATATACATTGAAAAGAATTATGAAGGTTATACAAATCTGGTTGTACCAATTAGCCAGAGTAGAATGGAAACGCGTGGGTTTAATCAAGTATCCTCAATTCTTGCAGACGTCAATATTCCTTATATAGATATCTTACGAAAATGTGAAGGAAAAAAGCAGTCTGAGAAAACCAAACATCAAAGGCTAGAATCTGAGAATCAATTTTCACTTCTTCATATAGAAAATCTTCCAAAAAAAATACTAATTATTGATGATATTTATACGACGGGGACAACAATTTCACAAATCAGAAAGTTGTTACATCAGCATGGTATAAATGATATAAAAAGTGTATCGATAGCAAGGTAAAAACTTGCAAATTTTCATGAAAACGATATAATATAAGTAAAGAAAGCGCTTAAAGCGCAGAAAAGAGGCATCTTATGATTAGATTTAGTATTCGTGGAGAAAACATCGAAGTTACAGAAGCAATTCGCGATTATGTTGAATCAAAGCTTTCAAAAATTGAAAAGTACTTTGTTGAAGACAATGAAATAGATACACGTGTCAACTTAAAAGTATATCGTGAAAAGACGGCAAAAGTAGAAGTTACAATTATTTTAGGCTCAATGACACTACGAGCAGAAGATGTCTCACAAGATATGTATGGCTCAATTGATTTGGTGGTAGATAAAATTGAACGTCAAATCAGAAAGAACAAAACTAAAATTGCCAAAAAACATCGTGAAAAAATGCCAACCGGCCAAGTCTTTACAACAGAGTTTGAAGCGGAAGAGGTGGAAGAAACTCCTGAAATTCGCGTAGTCAGAACTAAAAATGTAACTCTAAAACCAATGGATATTGAAGAGGCACGTTTACAAATGGAATTACTCGGCCATGACTTCTATATTTATACAGACGCTGAAAACGGCGAAACGAATGTACTATATAAGCGTGAAGATGGCGATCTAGGATTAATTGAAGCGAAGTAATTTAGACAAGATTAATTAATTAAATCCATTAAATCAAAACAAAAAAAGGTGGTGCTCATTGGGCACTCCTTTTATTTGAAATAAATAAGCAAGATATATTGACAAAACGGATGCCAGTATATTATACTAATCAAGCTATCAAAAACGACTGGTTAGAGATTTCAGAAATTAAAAAGAAATTTAAAAAAGTTGTTGACAGCAACTATCAGACCTGATAGAATATAATAGTTGTCTCGTAAGAGATAAGAAGACCTTTGAGAACTGAATAAGACAAAAACCAAACGTGCAGGGTGATATGTTTATGCATATTACCTGTCAATTAAGTAACAAAAAAACAATAAATCTGTCAGCGACAGATAAGAATGAGTTAAACATCAAATTAACATATAAATGAGAGTTTGATCCTGGCTCAGGACGAACGCTGGC
>CAACWI010000355.1_pt1 | contig 40035 bp, 35 predicted proteins | sample 2275591 | NCBI WGS metagenome assembly CAACWI01 (sample SAMEA5312452, study PRJEB27640) | indoor metagenome | biome: indoor environment; feature: uncontrolled; material: polymer tiles stone | place: Germany | collected 2014-07-07
TGCAGAGTTCAGTATGATTGCGAGAGATGTGATGATTGCTTACGACAGTAAAGCACACGTTCATATCCAACATTTGTCAAAAGCCGAATCAGTCAAAGTGGTTGAATTTGCGCAAGCCATTGGCGCCAATGTGACGGCTGAAGTGGCGCCTCAGCACTTCTCAAAAACGGAAGAGCTTTTGCTGACTGCAGGGGCTAATGCTAAGATGAATCCGCCATTGCGTCTTGAGAGTGACCGTCAAGCAGTAATTGAAGGGCTTAAGTCGGGTGTGATTTCTGTTATTGCCACAGACCACGCGCCTCATCACCGAGATGAGAAGGCTGTCGACAAAATATGGGAAGCACCTTCAGGAATGACTGGCCTCGAAACATCCCTTTCATTAGGGTTAACCCACTTGGTTGAAACCGGCCATTTGTCATTAATGGATTTCTTAGCTAAAATGACCATTAATCCAGCATCACTTTATTCTTTTGAAGCTGGTTATGTGGCGGAGAATGGCCCTGCAGACTTGGTTATTTTCGCTGATAAGGAAAAACGACGAATCACTGAAAACTTTGCTTCAAAAGCCAGTAACTCACCATTTGTCGGTGAAGAACTAATTGGTAAAGTTAAATACACAATCTGTAAAGGACAAGTGGTCTATCAAGAAGCTGAATAAGAAAAAGCAGAGCTAATTGCTCTGCTTTAATCTTGTTTTTGTTTGCTGAGGTTGAGCCCCCATGGGACTAAATTCTCTTCTTTTTGCCGAATCCGTTGGATGTTGTCTTTATGACGGTAGATAATAATTGCTGCTAGTAAGCAGACAATGACAACTAAAAAGGTATTGTAGCTTGGTAATAGAAAATGCATAGCTGGAAAAGTTAAGACACTAATTACAGCAATAATAGCTACAGAAATACTTGATAGTGAAATCATGCTAAAGAGGTAGAGGATAATCACAAATGCAAGGACTAAGAAGATAAAGTAAAGTGGTGCATAGCCAAGTAAAACGCCTGCGCTTGTTGCAACAGCCTTACCACCTTTAAATTTTGCAAAGACTGGAAAAGTATGGCCAAGGACCGCAAAGAAGCCGATGACAAGTGGTGAGATTGCTGTATATCCAATTAAGACAGGTAATAAAGTTGCGAGAGTTCCTTTAAGCACATCAACTGCTAGAGTCGCAAGACCAGCCTTAACTCCTAAAATTCGAAAAGTATTGGTTGTGCCGGTATTTCCTGAACCATGTTCACGTAAATTGATACCAAAGAAACGTTGGCCAATCCATAAACCAGTAGGGATTGATCCCAAGAAATAGGCAATAATAATTAATAATAGTAAAGTCATAGCCATATTATACCATAAAGGATAATTGTGCGACTATTTTAGGAAATTTTTTAGGAAAGAAAAAAATAACTTTGCAAAATCTTCAAAAAACTTGTAAGATAAGAAAGATGAAAAAATCTGGAGGTCAGAATTGGCTAAAAAAGAAATAACTATAAATAATTATAATGATGATGCCATTCAAGTCTTAGAAGGCTTGGATGCTGTAAGAAAACGTCCAGGGATGTACATCGGTTCAACTGATGGTACTGGGCTTCATCATTTAATATGGGAGATTGTCGACAATGCTGTCGATGAAGCTCTCTCGGGATTTGGTAATGCTATTAAAGTTACCATTAACAAAGACGGCTCTGTTAGTGTTGAAGATAGTGGACGTGGTATGCCAACTGGTAAACATGCCATGGGGATTCCAACTGTCCAAGTTATCTTTACTGTCTTGCATGCGGGTGGTAAATTTGGACAAGGTGGCTACAAAACTTCAGGCGGACTACATGGTGTAGGTTCTTCGGTAGTAAATGCTTTGTCAGCTTGGTTACAAGTTGATATCACTCGAGATGGCGTAGTTTATCGACAACGATTTGAAAATGGTGGGAAACCAGTTTCTACCCTTAAAAAAATTGGGACTGCTCCAAAATCAAAAACTGGTACAACAGTTACTTTTATGCCTGATGAAACCATCTTTTCGTCCATCGACTTTAAGTTTAATACGATTGCTGAACGTCTAAAAGAGTCAGCTTTCCTTCTTAAAGATGTGAAAATGACGCTGACAGACATGCGGGGTGATGAACCAGTTGTTGAAGAATTCCATTATGAAAATGGTGTACAAGACTTTGTTGAGTATTTGAATGAAGATAAAGAAACCTTAACACCGGTTATCTATATTGAAGGGCAAGATCAAGAGTTTCAAGTTCAAGTTGCTCTTCAGTACAACGATGGGTTCTCTGATAATATCTTATCTTTTGTCAATAACGTTCGTACAAAAGATGGTGGTAGCCATGAAACTGGTTTGAAAGCTGCCATTACTAAAGTAATGAATGATTATGCCAGAAAGACTAATTTACTCAAAGAAAAAGATAAAAACTTGGAAGGCTCAGATTACCGCGAAGGACTATCTGCCGTTCTTTCAATTCTTGTTCCAGAGCAGCACTTGCAATTTGAGGGACAAACCAAAGATAAACTTGGCTCGCCATTGGCTAGGCCTGTAGTTGATGGGATTGTATCAGACAAGTTAACTTACTTCCTGTTGGAAAATGGTGAACTGGCTTCCAATCTTATCCGCAAAGCGATTAAAGCAAGAGATGCTCGTGAAGCTGCCCGTAAAGCGCGTGATGAATCACGAAACGGCAAGAAGAACAAGAAGGACAAGGGGCTTTTATCTGGTAAGTTAACGCCTGCCCAATCTAAGAATCCAAAGAAAAACGAATTGTATTTGGTCGAAGGGGATTCTGCCGGAGGTTCAGCTAAACAAGGTCGTGATCGTAAGTTCCAAGCTATCTTGCCGCTCCGTGGTAAAGTCTTAAATACAGAAAAAGCGAAAATGGCTGATATTCTCAAGAATGAAGAAATCAATACCATGATTCATACTATTGGAGCTGGAGTTGGTGCTGATTTTTCTATTGAGGATATTAACTATGACAAAGTCATCATCATGACCGATGCCGATACCGATGGTGCCCATATTCAGACCCTCCTATTAACTTTCTTTTATCGTTACATGCGTCCGCTTGTTGAAGAAGGCCACGTCTATATTGCCTTACCACCATTCTATAAAATGTCTAAGGGCAAAGGAAAATCAGAGAAGATTGCCTATGCTTGGACCGATGGCGAATTAGATGATCTTCGTAAAGAATTTGGCAAAGGAGCCATGCTTCAACGATACAAAGGACTTGGTGAAATGAATGCCGATCAACTTTGGGAAACAACTATGGATCCTGAAACAAGAACTTTGATTCGTGTCACAATCGATGACCTAGCGCGTGCAGAGCGCAGAGTATCCGTCCTCATGGGGGATAAAGCAGCACCACGCCGCCAATGGATTGAAGACAATGTTAAATTTACTTTGGAAGAGAATTCAGTTTTGGATGTTTAATAGCATGAATTATCTCAAATTCAGATAGAAATAAAAATGCTCTTTTCACCACAAATGAAATTGAATCCACCCTTTGGTGAGATCAGATTCTAATTAATAACCATTCAACCTCTTTTCAAATTTACAGAAAGGAATTGAACAAAGGCAAAACCCTCTGCTCAGTATAATCCTTTCAAAATACAATACTCTTTTCAAAACAAAAGAAAGGAATTGAACCCGCCCTAGTTGCTGTGTAAAAAAGATAAATCTCCTAGCTCATCAGGATGAACTGGCGATTTCCTATTTTTACTTGGCAACTGACGGGCTTGGTATCTTAATTTATGTCAAACGTACAAAACATGTCCTTAGAGGACATTATGGGAGAACGCTTTGGGCGTTATTCCAAATATATTATTCAGGAGAGGGCTCTTCCCGATATTCGGGATGGCTTGAAACCTGTTCAACGTCGTATCCTTTATTCAATGAACAAGGACGGCAATACCTTTGAGAAAGGTTACCGTAAATCAGCAAAATCTGTCGGAAATATCATGGGTAACTTTCACCCCCATGGTGACAGTTCTATTTATGATGCCATGGTTCGGATGTCTCAAGACTGGAAGAATCGAGAAACCCTTGTTGAAATGCATGGTAACAATGGTTCCATGGATGGTGATCCACCTGCCGCAATGCGTTATACAGAGGCTCGCCTATCCGAAATCTCTGGCTATCTCTTACAAGATATTGAGAAAAAAACTGTTCCTTTTGCTTGGAACTTTGATGACACCGAAAAAGAACCAACTGTTTTACCAGCCGCTTTCCCTAACCTTTTGGTCAATGGTGCAACTGGTATCTCAGCGGGGTATGCAACGGATATTCCACCACATAACTTAGCTGAAGTCATAGACGCTGTCGTTTACATGATTGACCATCCTAAAGCATCACTCGACAAGCTGATGGAATTTTTACCTGGTCCTGATTTTCCTACTGGAGGAATCATTCAAGGTGCAGAGGAAATTAAAAAAGCTTATGAAACTGGTAAAGGACGTGTTATTGTCCGCTCGAAAACAGAATTTGAAACACTTAAAGGTGGTAAACAACAGATTGTTGTGACAGAAATCCCTTATGAAATTAATAAATCTGTTTTAGTTAAGAAAATTGATGATGTCCGTGTCAACAATAAAGTTCCAGGTATTGTTGAAGTTCGTGATGAGTCAGACCGTACTGGATTACGGATTGCTATTGAATTGAAAAAAGATGCGGATGCTCAAAACGTCTTAAATTATCTTTTGAAATATACTGACTTGCAAGTCAACTATAACTTCAATATGGTGGCAATTGACAACTACACACCAAGACAAGTTGGTCTGATTAAAATTCTGTCATCTTACATTGCCCACCGTAAGAATATTATTGTCAAACGTTCACAGTTTGATAAAGAAAAGGCTGAAAAAAGGTTACACATTGTTGAAGGTTTGATACGTGTCCTTTCAATCTTGGATGAAGTGATTGCCCTTATCAGAGCATCTGATAATAAGAGTGATGCAAAAGAAAACTTAAAATTGTCTTATGATTTTTCTGAAGAACAAGCAGAAGCAATTGTGACCCTACAACTTTATCGTTTAACAAACACAGATATCGTTACCTTGCAAAATGAGGAAAAAGAATTACGTGATTTGATTACAATGTTGGCAGCAATCATTGGTAATGAAGCAACTATGTTTAATGTGATGAAACGTGAACTTCGTGAAGTTAAGAAAAAATTTGCTAATGCGCGTCGCTCAGAATTACAAGTTGAAGCAGAGACAATTGAAATTAACACAGCTAGTCTCATTGTTGAGGAAGAAACCTTTGTAAGTGTAACCCGTAGTGGTTATCTTAAACGGACCAGTCCAAGATCATTTAATGCTTCAAGTATTGATGAAATTGGAAAACGTGATGATGATCAATTGGTATTTGTTGAAGCTGCTAAGACAACTCAGCATCTTCTCATTTTCACAAATCTTGGAAATGTGATCTACCGTCCAATCCATGAATTAACTGATATCCGTTGGAAGGACACTGGTGAACACTTATCACAAACTATTACCAATTACGGAACCGATGAAGAAGTCCTACATGTTGAAATTGTTGATCAATTTACAAAAGGAACTTATTATTCAGTCACTCAATTAGGACAAATCAAACGTTTTGAACGAAAAGATTTAGCACCATGGCGAACATACCGTTCAAAATCAACTAAATATGCTAAAATCAAAAATGATCAAGATCGCATAATAAGCATTTCACCAATTTTCTTTGAAGATATCACTTTGGTTTCCCATAACGGCTATGCTTTGCGATTTTCAAGCCAAGAGGTTCCCGTGCAAGGCTTAAAATCAGCTGGCGTCAAAGCAATGAACTTAAAAAATGATGACTACATAGCATCTGCTTTCATTGTTCAGTCTGATAGTTTCTTTGTTTTAACCCAACGAGGAAGTTTAAAACGTGTTGCAATTACTGATATTCCGCAAACCAGTCGTGCCAATCGGGGCTTACTCGTATTAAGAGAATTAAAGAGTAAACCACACTGTGTCTTCTTAGCTGATAGCGTAAAAGGAAGTCTTAAATCTAGTAAGATAGATTTATTTACAAGTCCAGAAGAAGAAACAGAAGCAGCGTCTGTCTTAGAGGTTACTTCAAAAACAGGTCAAGTTTATGAAGTTCAGTTAAATAATCTAAATCTATCTGACCGAACAAGTAATGGTTCCTTCATTTCCGATGCAATTTCTGACCAAGAGGTCTTCTCAGCAAGACTAAAATAAAAAGAGGCAACTCTTTTTATTGTATATGATAAATTCAGAAAATAAAAAATGTTTGAATAATTTCGTTTTTAGTGTACAATATAAAAAAGTAGAAATGGGGTGGCTTATGTCAGTAACAATGGATTGGGAAAATTTAGGATTTGCATATCATAAATTACCATTTAGATATATTGCACATTTTAAAGATGGTATGTGGCAAGAAGGAAGATTAAGTGAGGATTCTACCTTACATATTTCAGAAAGTTCACCTGCATTACACTACGGTCAACAGGCTTTTGAAGGAATGAAAGCTTACCGGACTAAAACAGGTTCGATTCAACTTTTTAGACCTGATCAAAATGCGAAAAGGTTACAAGACACAGCTGATCGTTTATTGATGCCGCAAGTACCTACTGACATGTTTATTGATGCTGCTAAACAAGTAGTCACTGCTAATCAAGATTATGTTCCACCTTATGGTACTGGAGCAACCCTGTATTTACGACCATTGTTAATTGGTGTTGGTGATATTATTGGTGTAAAACCAGCAGACGAATATATTTTTACTATCTTTGCAATGCCAGTAGGTGCTTACTTTAAAGGCGGTCTTGTACCTTCAAACTTTATTGTTGCAACAGATTTTGACCGAGCAGCTCCATACGGAACTGGAGCTGCTAAAGTTGGAGGCAACTATGCTGCATCTCTTTTACCAGGTAAACGTGCAAAAGAGCAAGGATACTCTGATGTCATTTATCTTGACCCTGCAACTCATACTAAAATTGAAGAAGTAGGAGCAGCTAATTTCTTCGGTATTACCAAAGATAATCAGTTTATCACTCCGATTAGTCCCTCAATTCTACCATCGATTACCAAGTATTCCCTTTTGGAACTTGCTGAGAAGCGTCTGGGAATGATGGCCATTGAAGCGGATATTCCTGTTGACAGCTTGGATCAGTTCGTGGAAGCGGGAGCCTGCGGTACTGCCGCAGTTATCTCACCAATAGGTGGTATACAATATCAAGATAAGTTTCATGTGTTTTATAGTGAAACAGAAGTTGGTCCGATTACGCGTCGATTATATGATGAGTTGGTTGGGATTCAATTTGGAGATATCGAGGGACCTGAAGGTTGGATTGTCAAAGTTGATTAATTTTAGTGAGCTTGTTCTTGCAAGCTCATTTAATTTTGTGTAAAATGATAAAAGTGAGGTAAGAAATGAGTAAAAAAGATAAAAAAATTGAAATTCAACTGGTCGAAAGTAAAGTTGAACTTGAAGGCAAAAAAGTTGATGGTTATCAATTACTAATCGGAAAAAGACTTGTTGGTGAGATTGCAGAGTTGGATGATCGCTTTGCAGTTTTGAAAAAATCGACAGTTGAAAGTTTTTTCAAGACTTTGGAACAAGCTGTTGAAAACATCATTGAAAGCTATAATTTGAATCACTAAAAGTGGTCAAAAACACTTGCGTAGACACAAAATCTATGATAGAATAGTTTTTGTTGCTATGGAAAGATAGCGAAGAGGCTAAACGCGGCGGACTGTAAATCCGCTCCTTCGGGTTCGGGGGTTCGAATCCCTCTCTTTCCATTTTTTGGGGTATAGCCAAGCGGTAAGGCAAGGGACTTTGACTCCCTCATGCGTTGGTTCGAATCCAGCTACCCCAGTCAAAGGTATCAGTGGAAGCTGAGACCGTCAAAGATAAACATGTCGTTGCGGGCTACCTTGAGAAAATATATTGTTATCAAAAGCTAGTTGAAGCTAGCTTTTGTTGGAGGATTTTTTAGAATGAATGAATTTGAAGATTTGCTAAACAGTGTTAGCGAAGTAAACCCAGGTGATGTAGTCACTGCGGAAGTTTTAACAGTTGATAACGGTCAAGCAAACGTTGTTATTGATGGTACTGGCGTTGAAGGTGTGTTAACTCTTCGCGAATTGACTAACGATCGTGATGCTGATATCAACGATTTTGTTAAAGCTGGCGACACTGTTGAAGTGCTTGTTCTTCGTCAAGTTGTAGGTAAAGACACTGATACAGTTACTTTCCTAGTATCTAAAAAACGTTTAGAAGCTCGTAAAGCATGGGACAAACTTGTTGGTCGCGAAGGTGAAGTTGTTACTGTTAAAGGTACACGCGCTGTTAAAGGCGGACTTTCAGTTGAATTTGAAGGATTACGTGGATTTATCCCAGCTTCAATGATTGACACTCGTTTCGTACGTAACACTGAAAAATTTGTTGGTCAAGAATTTGAAGCTAAAATCAAAGAAGTTGACGCAGCAGAAAACCGTTTCATTTTGTCTCGTCGTGAAGTTATTGAAGAAGCAGCTAAAGAAGCTCGCCAAGAAGTCTTCTCTAAACTTTCTGAGGGTTCAGTTGTAACTGGTACAGTTGCTCGTTTAACAAGCTTTGGTGCTTTTATCGACCTTGGTGGTGTTGATGGACTTGTACACGTGACTGAATTATCACACGAACGTAATGTTTCACCTAAATCAGTTGTTTCTGTTGGTGAAGAAGTTGAAGTTAAAGTACTTTCAATTGACGAAGAAGCTGGACGTGTTTCACTTTCTCTTAAAGCTACAACCCCTGGACCATGGGATGGTGTTGAACAAAAACTTGCTCAAGGCGATGTAGTTGAAGGTAAAGTTAAACGTTTAACTGACTTTGGTGCTTTCGTAGAAGTTTTAGCTGGAATTGATGGACTTGTTCACATTTCACAAATTTCTCACAACCGTGTTGAAAATCCAAAAGATGTACTTTCTGTAGGTCAAGAAGTTACTGTTAAAGTTCTTGAAGTTAATGCTGCTGATGAACGTGTATCACTTTCAATCAAAGCTCTTGAAGAACGTCCTGCACAAGCTGAAGGCGAAAACAACTACAACAACAATAATAACAATAACAGCGAACGCCAATCACGTCCACGTCGTCCAAAACGTGAACAAAAACGTGATTATGAATTACCAGAAACTCAAACTGGTTTCTCTATGGCTGACTTGTTCGGTGATATTGAATTATAATCAAGTAAAAGCTAAGATTTCTTAGCTTTTTTTGTCTAAAAAAATTATTTATCCATCTTCTCAATTTATCTATTATATGGTATACTATTATGGTGTTACCACCTTTAGTGTAATGGATATCACGTAAGATTCCGGTTCTTGAGATGGGAGTTCGATTCTCTCAAGGTGGATAGAAAAAAACTAAAAATGTCTTATAAAAATGTTTTTTTTACTGGCCAATCTCAAATTTTACAAAAAAAGAAGATAGAACATTCTATCTTCTTTTTTTATTCCATTAAACTTTTTTGTGACATACTTACTAATTTATCATTTTCAAATATAAGAGTGATATTAGCACTACGATTATTCGTCTTTAATCCAGAGATCCAAATTGCTTGGATTTGATCTCTTTCAGAAGAAGAAGCCATAGTATAATCATCTGGTTCAGTTAAGATTTTAGTTACCTGATTATAAGTCATTCCATTTTTTAATTTATTGTAGTCTTTGAGTGATATTTTCAAATCTCGTGTAAAGGCAAAGTTAGCAATTGATTTAACAATAGTTGAATTTTGAAACATATTAATTGTTATTTCAACACGATCAAAGGTCCAAGAGTAGATGTCTAATTTGACATTTCCAGCCGGTTTTTGTTCATGTTTAGTTGGCTCGCCATAGAGTACTTTTAATTCTTCAAGCGTAGAGCCACCTTTGAATTGATCTTTTGCTGAGGCAACTTTTATCTTATCAAATGCTAAACGTTTATCTTGTTGAGGTGCAACTTGATTTTTTTTGTTTTCTAAGACAGTTTTATCATCTTTACTTTTTTCTTTATCCGATTTATTGGAACATGCGGCAACAGCAAGGCAAATTGTTGGTATTAAAAGGATAGTTACTAATTTTTTTATAGTCATAATCGGTTTCCAAATCTAAATAGTTACTATTATTATATCATATTTTATTTTTCTTGTATTTTACTACTTGCGACTTGGTAGCCCTGAAAATGAGTATTTTCTTTAATCAACTAATTTAAGGATTTAAAAATATTGATTCCTAACATAACATCTGAAATATGATATTATGAAAAATTTAAGATATAATTGTCATAATACATGTAGGTCTAAATAATATTAGCTAAGTAGAACTGTAGAAACAAAAAAGAACCCTGAAAAATCAAGATTCTGGTAAGTTACGGGTGACTTTTTAGAAGTCGAGATGGAGCTGGTGGGAGTCGAACCCACGTCCAAACATCTGCTAACATATTTGTCTACAACCATAGGTTATGTATTAATTTAACATACTAAGGACACATAACTCAAGCCATTAAGATGCGAGTCTATTAATCTCTTCTAAGGTGGCTAGACGGACACATTAGCGTAGCTTGCTATTTTGAGACTTCTAACAGGACACAAGCAATCTTGTTGAAGTCACGCTAACTGGTTTTTAGGCAGCTAAAGCGTAAGTGTTTGTATTTTTTGCAGTTATATTTAACTGGCATTTTACATCTGCCGATGGGTCGCAAAACATGTCTCATAATGCCTGTCGAATCCGTAACAACCCCTTAATATAAAGGGTAAGTTTAACTTACTTGTACTATTATAACAAAAAATAAATTAGATAGCAAAATATCTTTGCTTATGGTATGATAAAATTATGAAAGATCAAAATTCAAAAACCTATAAATTTATGCAAAAATTGTTTAAAATATTAGGTTTATTAGCCTTGGTAGGTACTTTTTTCCTCGCCCTGTGGACTTATCGATTAGGGATTCTGAATGATAGTAATGCCCTTAAGGATTTAGTAATGGCCTATCCATTTTGGGGTCCGGTTATTTTTATCGTTGTTCAGATTTTCCAAATTGTTTTTCCAGTTATACCTGGTGGACTGACAACTATTGCTGGATTTCTCATTTTTGGGCCTATTGAGGGTTTTATATATAATTATATAGGAATTATTATTGGCAGTTACCTATTGTTTATTATTGTTAAAATATATGGGAGAAAGTTTATCTTATTATTTGTGGATGAGAAAACTTTTTACAGTTATGAGCGAAAGCTTGAAACACCAAGGTATGAGAAATTATTTATTTTATGCGTGGCTTCACCAATATCACCTGCCGATATTATGGTTATGATTACTGGCTTAACAAACATGTCCTCTAAACGATTTTTAAGTATAATCATGATTTTTAAACCTATTTCAATTATTGGGTATAGTTATCTCTTTATTTTCGGAGAGGATTTAATTAGGTGGTTTATTAAATAGGATTTATAACAAAAAAACTTTAACCCTAAAAGGTTAAAGTTTTTATTGTAAATTTAGTTTGTATTTGATAATTCCATATGTAGCTAGATAGAAAATAATGGTTTCAATCAGTGTTTCAACAATTCCAATTAAATAAAACCTTTGACTAAATATCAGGTTAGAATTAGTAGTTTTTATATCAAAAATTTGGAAGTTGATAAATGCTAAGAGGATACTTACAGCGATAGTAATGATAAAATAGGCAATGAACGCTTTTAAGCCACGTCTATTAGCAAATAATTGTCCAATTGAAATTGCTAAATAGATTAATAAGACGCTTCCAATAGCAGATAATAGGTAATAGACAGCTATTTGAACGCTGGTTGATGGGTTTTTCATTATTATGTCACTAACATTTTTAATTACACCATTAATTTCCCTCGATGATACTTGGGGGATGACCATAATTAGTGTTGCTAGAATTAAAATCAATCCATTAAAGAATCCCCATACTAAAGATGATATTAGTTTCGATAATATTAATTGATGTTCTGAGACGGGTAAAGTCATTGTTAAATATCCTTCTCGTCCGAAAATATTTTTATTGAAACGATTGATGATAATTAACAATGTTGCTAAGAGTGAACCAGTAATTAGTGATCCAAATATTAGACTTAGGGCTAATGGTAGGAGTTGGTTGAGCAGTGACATTGTGGCACTTTGAGGTTTGCTGCCAATTTCCAACCATTTAATGGTTACTGAGAGTAAACCTGCAATGGCAATAATTGCTAAATTTATCGCAAAATACCATTTACCGATAGATTTGAACTCATATTTTAATAGTTTTCCAAACATAGTGCCTCCTATACTTTGTAAGTTTCTCTAAAGAGTGAGTCAATGGATTGTTTATGACTTTCTCTTAAATCATCAACATTTCCGCTTAAATGAACATTTCCATCTTTAAGGAAAATAATTTCATCCAATATTGGTTCAATATCAGAAATGAGATGGGTTGAAATCAGTACTGAAGCATCTTCACTGTAGTTGTTAATAATAGTCTTTAAAATATAATCACGGGCAGCAGGATCGACTCCACCAATTGGTTCATCAAGAATATATAGTTTTGCTTTACGACTCATAACCAATATTAATTGGACTTTTTCCTTGTTACCCTTGGATAAATTTTTTAGACGATCATCCAAGTCTAGATTTAAATCTCTAAATAAACTGTATGCCTTTGCTCTATCAAAATCATTATAGAAATCAGCAAATAATTCAACAATATCAGCAATTTTCATATCTTCACGAAGGTATGATGTATCTGGAAGATATGAGATAATTTTTTTTGTCTCAATTGATGGTCTAAATCCATCAATAACAATCTCACCCTTATTTGGTTGAATTAGACCATTAATCAATTTAATTAAAGTTGTCTTTCCACTTCCATTTGGACCAAGTAAACCGATAATCTTTCCTGGTGGAATGGTAAGTGTTAGATCATTTATAACATTTTTTCGTTTGTAGGATTTAGAAACATGGTGCAATTGTAACAAGTGTCCCATACTATTTGTCCTCCTTTATATAGGCCTCTAAAACTGGAAGAATTTCATTATTACTGAAACCCATTTTAGACATATTTGTTACAAAAGAATCTAGCTCTTCTTTGGCAAGTTCACGTCTTTTTTGAGAAATCAGTTCTTGATCATCAGTGACATATCGTCCTGCGGTGCGTTGCGAATAAACCATGCCTTCACGTTCTAATTCTGTAAAAGCCCGTTGCATAGTATTTGGGTTAACACCTGCATTTTCTGCATACTCTCTAACTGTTGGTAATTGATCACCACTTTTAATTTCTTGACTGACAATTTGCATTTTGATATGCTGTGCAATTTGTGCGTAGATGGGAGATTTTTCATCAAAATTCCAAGACATATGTTCCCCTCTCTAAAAATATTCAATCACAATTGAAATGTAAGACATATTGAATTGTACTATATCAATGGTACAGAAAATAGTTGGAAATGTCAAGTAAACTAATATTTTGCGACAATTTTATCATATAATGCATAAAAATAAAAATAAGGCATCAAATGGCTTTTCATAGTATAATAGAAGAAAACAGTTAGGAAAGGAGTAGTCAGTGTTTGCACAATTAGATACAAAAACAGTTTATTCATTCATGGATAGTCTGGTTGACTTAGAACATTATTTTACAGAAGCAAAAAAACTAGGCTATAAAACAATAGGTATCATGGATAATGATAACCTTTATGCAGCTTATCATTTTATTACTGGTTGTCAGAAACATGGCCTCCAACCCATTTTAGGTCTAGAGATAGATTACCCTAGTCAAGACAATTTAATGACCCTGTTTTTAATTGCTCAAAATAATCAAGGGTATAAAAATCTTCTGAAGATTTCAACGTCCAAAATGTCTGGTGAATTTAATCAAATAGGCTTAGAGCATTTTAAAGATGGTCTAGTTGCAATAATTCCCGACCAAGCAAATCTGCAAGCTATAGACTTACCATTAAAAACATATTTTGGAGTCTATCCGGATACCCGATCAAATCCAACAGATAATCCTCTGATTGCATTACGGAAAGTCAGATATTTCTCTGATAATGATCGAGAAAGTCTTCAAACCTTACATGCTATTCGTGATAATGTAAACCTGACTGAAACATCATTAGTAGAGCAAGGTCAATTTTTAGACTCTGTTGAAACAGTAACGGATTTCTTTAAAGTGCAATTTCCAGATGCATTAAAAAATCTCGAGAATCTCACATCGACTATTTCATATCACTTTGATTCACAACTAAAATTGCCAAGATTTAATAGGGAAATTCCTGCTAAGGATCAGTTAAGACAATTGACCGAAGAAGGACTAAAGAAAAAGAACCTTTGGTTGCCTGATTACCAAGTAAGATTAGAAAAAGAACTGCAAATTATTTCAGAAATGGGCTTTGATGATTATTTCTTAATTGTCTGGGATTTACTTCGTTTTGGACGGAGTAAAGGCTACTACATGGGGATGGGGCGTGGTTCGGCAGCAGGTTCTTTAGTTGCATATAGTCTTGAAATAACTGGAATTGACCCAATAAAAAACGACTTGCTATTTGAACGTTTTCTAAACAAAGAACGCTATAGTATGCCAGATATCGATATTGATTTACCCGATATTTACCGAAGTGAATTTCTACACTATGTTCGAAATAGATATGGTAGTGATCATTCTGCTCAAATTGTAACCTTTTCAACATTTGGACCTAAACAAGCTATTCGAGATGTTTTCAAAAGATTCGGAGTACCTGAATATGAACTGAGCCATTTAACCAAAAAAATAGGTTTTAAAGATACACTTGATTCCGTTTATGAAAAAAATATAAGCTTCAGACAATTTGTTAATAGTCGACTCGAGTATCAAAGGGCTTTTGAAATTGCTAAGCGCATTGAAGGTAATCCAAGGCAGACGTCAATTCATGCTGCGGGAATTGTGATGAGTGATGATAATTTAACTGACCACATCCCTTTGAAACTTGGCGATGATATGATGATTACTCAGTATGATGCAGTGGCAGTTGAGGCCAATGGCTTATTGAAAATGGACTTTCTTGGCTTACGCAATCTGACTTTTGTCCAAAAAATGAAAGAGAAATTGTTTAAAGATCAAGGTATTGATATTTCGATTGCGGATATTAATTTAGAAGATTCTGATACCTTAGCATTGTTTGCGCGTGGTGATACTAAAGGTATTTTTCAGTTTGAACAAAATGGAGCTATTAGTTTATTGAAGCGGATTAAACCTGTTCGCTTTGAAGAGATTGTTGCGACAACGTCATTAAATCGTCCCGGTGCCAGTGATTATACAAACAATTTCATTAAAAGGCGCAATGGTCAGGAGGTCGTTGATTTAATTGATCCCGTAATTGCTCCTATTTTGGAATCGACATATGGCATCATGCTCTATCAAGAACAAGTTATGCAGATTGCCCAAGTCTTCGCAGGTTTTAGTTTAGGCAAAGCCGATTTATTGCGCCGAGCTATGTCCAAAAAAAATAGTACTGAAATGAAGAAGCTCGAATCTGAATTTTTAGCTGGTGCTACTCAATTAGGTCGTTCACTTGAAACTGCAAAGTTGTTATTTAAACGGATGGAGAAGTTTGCTGGTTATGGTTTTAACAGGAGTCATGCCTTTGCTTATTCAGCTTTAGCTTTTCAACTGGCCTATTTTAAAGCACATTACCCTGGTATTTTTTTTGATGTTATTATGAATTACTCAAATAGTGATTATATCAGTGATGCTCTGGATTCTGATTTTAAAGTTATCCCTTTAAGTATTAATAATATTCCCTATACTGATAAAGTGGAAAAAAACACCATTTTAATGGGGATGAAAAATATTAAAGGTCTTCCAAGGGATTTTGCTTATTGGATTATTGAAAATCGTCCCTTTAGTGGAATTGAAAGCTTTATGACTAGAATTCCTGAAAAATATAAGAAAAAAGAAGCACTGATTCCTTTGATTCAAATTGGCCTATTTGATCAATTTGAACCTAATCGAAAAAAAGTAATCGAAAACTGTGAAGCTTTGCTTGTATTTGTGAATGAACTTGGTTCTTTATTTGCGGATTCTTCTTTTAGTTGGGTTGATGCAGATGATTACTCAAATTCTGAAAAATATCAACTTGAACAAGAAATAATAGGGGTGGGTTTGAGTAAACATCCTCTATTAGCTTTAGCTGAGAAGACGCGAAAACAGTTTACACCAATCACAAAACTTGTTAAAGATACAGATGCTGAGATTCTAGTACAAATTGATTCTATTCGAATTATCAGAACTAAAAGTAATGGGCAACAAATGGCATTTTTATCGGTGACTGATACGAAGAAAAAATTCGATGTGACAATCTTCCCAGAGCAGTATGCTAAGGTCAAGGAAATGCTACAAGAAGGCCAACTCTATTTTATATCTGGTCGAGTAAAAGAGCGAGACAATCGCTTGCAGATGATATTATCCTCAATTCAATTTGCTCAGGAAAAGTGTTATTGGATTTTACTTAAAAATCATGATCAGGATGCTCTAATAGCTAATATTTTAGATAGATATCCAGGATCTGTTCCGGTTATTATTCACTATCAAGAATCTAAGGAAACGCTCGCAATTGATGGTAAGTTTATTGCTATCACAAATGATTTTGAAAATGAAATCGCTACAATCGCAATGAAAACGATTTATAAGTAAAAAGTGGTCTATTAGTGAAGTATTTTTCAAAGTAATATGCTATAATAAAGTCGTTAAATTAATAAAAGGAGTACCTATAAAATGAAACGTATTGCTGTTTTATCTAGTGGTGGTGACGCCCCTGGAATGAATGCTGCGATTAGAGCAGTTGTTCGTAAAGCAATTTATGAAGGAATGGAAGTTTTTGGTGTAAACCATGGCTACGCAGGTTTAGTAGCTGGTGACATCTTCCCAATCTCATCTAGAGATGTTGGTGATAAAATTTCTCGTGGTGGAACTTTCTTGTATTCAGCGCGTTATCCTGAGTTTGCTCAACTTGAAGGTCAATTAGCTGGTATTGAACAATTAAAAAAACATGGTATTGAAGGTGTTGTGGTATTAGGTGGAGATGGTTCTTATCATGGAGCTATGCGTCTTACTGAACATGGATTCCCAGCAATCGGAATTCCTGGTACTATTGACAATGATATCGCTGGAACTGACTACACAATTGGTTTCGATACAGCTGTTAATACAGCCGTTGAAGCTATTGATAAACTTCGTGATACTTCATCAAGTCATGGTCGTACATTTGTAGTTGAAGTAATGGGGCGTAACGCTGGTGATATTGCACTTTGGGCAGGTATTGCAAGTGGAGCTGATCAAATTATTGTTCCTGAAGAAGGTTATGACATTAATAAAGTAGTTGCTACTATTGATGAAGACTTTAATAAAAAGGGTAAAAACCATCATATTATCGTATTAGCTGAAGGTGTTAAGAGTGGTGAGGAATTTGCTAAAGAGCTTAAAGAAGCTGGCAATAATACTGACACACGTGTAACAAACCTGGGTCACATTTTGCGTGGGGGTTCACCTACTGCAAGAGATCGTGTTATTGCTTCTTGGATGGGTTCACATGCTGTGAAACTTCTTAAAGAAGGAAAAGGTGGTCTAGCTGTAGGTATCCATAATGAAGAACTTGTCGAAAGTCCAATTCTTGGAACTTCAGAAGAAGGAGCATTATTCTCACTTACTGATGACGGTAAAATTGTTGTTAATAATCCACACAAAGCACGTTTAGATTTTGCAGAATTAAACCGTACACTTAATAGATAATTAGGTATAAAAACCACAATAATTATAGTAATATCGTCGACATTCGACAAAAAAGAGGGAGTTTCATATAATATGAATAAACGCGTAAAAATTGTTGCAACACTTGGTCCTGCGGTAGAAATCCGTGGTGGTAAAAAATATGGTGAAGATGGCTACTGGGCTGGCAAACTTGATGTTGAAGCTTCAGCTAAAAAAATTGCTGAATTAATCGAAGCTGGTGCAAATGTTTTCCGTTTCAACTTTTCTCATGGTGATCACCAAGAGCAAGGTGATCGTATGGCGACAGTTCGCCGTGCCGAAGAAATGGCTCGTCAAAAAGTAGCTTTCTTATTGGATACAAAAGGTCCTGAGATGAGAACAGAACTATTTGAAGATGGTTCTAAAGAGTTTAGTTATACAACTGGTGAAACTATTCGCGTTGCTACTGAACAAGGTATCAAATCAACTCGTGAAGTTATTGCTTTGAGTGTAGCTGGTAATCTTGATATTTATGATGAAGTTGAAGTTGGTAATACAATCCTTATCGATGATGGTAAACTTGGCTTAAAAATTGTTGAAAAAGATATTTCAACACGTCAATTTGTTACTGTCGTTGAAAACGATGGTTTGATTGCTAATCAAAAAGGTGTTAATATTCCAAACACTAAGATTCCTTTCCCAGCTTTAGCTGAACGTGATAATGCTGACATTCGTTTTGGACTTGAACAAGGCTTAAACTTTATCGCTATTTCATTTGTGCGTACTGCAAAAGACGTTGAAGAAGTTCGCGAAATTTGTCGTGAAACTGGTAATGAACATGTCCAATTATTTGCTAAAATCGAAAACCAACAAGGTATTGATAATTTAGATGAAATTATTGAAGCTGCTGATGGTATCATGATTGCTCGTGGAGATATGGGTATTGAAGTACCATTCGAAATGGTTCCAGTATTCCAAAAAATGATTATCACTAAAGTTAATGCTGCAGGTAAGGCAGTTATTACTGCAACAAACATGCTTGAAACAATGACTGATAAACCTCGTGCAACTCGTTCAGAAGTTTCAGACGTATTCAATGCTGTTATTGATGGTACTGATGCAACAATGTTATCAGGTGAATCAGCAAATGGTAAATACCCAGTAGAATCAGTACGTACAATGGCTACAATCGATAAGAATGCACAAACATTGCTTAACGAATATGGTCGTTTAGATTCTTCTAAATTCCCACGTACAAATAAAACAGATGTTATTGCATCAGCAGTTAAAGATGCTACACATTCAATGGACATTAAATTAGTTGTAACTATTACTGAATCAGGTTACACTGCTCGTTCAATTTCTAAATTCCGTCCTGATGCGGATATCCTTGCTATTACTTTCGATGAAAAAGTTCAAAAAGCATTGATGATCTATTGGGGTGTTATTCCAGTTCTTGCTACTAAACCAGCATCAACTGATGATATGTTTGAAGTTGCTGAAGAAGTTGCACTTAAAGCTGGTCTTGTTAAATCAGGTGACAACATTGTTATTGTTGCCGGTGTACCAGTTGGTTCTGGTGGAACTAACACAATGCGTGTTCGTACTGTTAAATAAATAAATATTAAAAGACATAAGATTAGCTTATGTCTTTTTCTTATTTAAGGAATTTTCAAACAGTTTGAAATTACCATACTTTAGTTATTATCAATATCATGTTATAATAGATTAAAGACTAGGAGCAAACATGGTAAAAAGAGATTTTATACGAAACATTATACTTGCTTTGATAATAGTAATAGTTGCAATTTTGTTAAAGATATTTGTGTTTTCAACTTATAAAGTAACAGATAATTCAGCTAATTCCTATTTACAACCAGGTGATTTAATAACAATAAAGAAGAATATAACCCCTAAATATAAAGATTTCGTTGTTTATAATATGAATGGGAAAAAATATATGAGCCGAGTGGTGGCTACTCAAGGTGAAAAAGTCACATATATGGATGACATTTTTTACTTAAATGATAGAGTTGAGCCTCAAACTTATATTGAAAAAGAAAAAACAGATTATTTATCAACGGCTCCGATGGGTTCTTTGTATACCGATGATTTTAATATCTCAACACTTACTGAGGGAAAAACAGATGTTATTCCGCAAAATAAGTTTTTAGTGCTAAATGATAATCGTTTAAACAAAGATGATAGTCGGTCATTTGGTTTGATTGATAAATCAAAAATTAAAGGAATTGTTATTTTCAGAGTTTTACCTCTTAATAAGTTTGGTTTCGTAGAAGTGGAGTAGTAAAACTACTCTACTTTTTCTTTGTAGAATTTTTATCAAACTATACCAATTTAATTGTTGACAAGAAGTTATCAAAGGTTTATACTTTAAATACAGGTTTTCTGATATGTAAAATTAGACTATACCAATTTTAAAAATATAATGAAAAATATAGAAAGCAGTAAGAAAACTTACTGATGGAAAGTAAATTATGTGTGGAATTGTTGGCGTTGTTGGTAATCGAAATGCAACTGATATTTTAATGCAAGGACTTGAAAAACTTGAATACCGTGGATATGATTCAGCTGGAATCTTTGTTGCAAATGGTGACAGATCTAGCTTAGTAAAATCTGTAGGAAGAATTGCAGATCTTCGTGCTAAAATCGGTATAGACGTTGCAGGACATACAGGTATTGGACATACACGTTGGGCTACACATGGTCAAGCAACGGAAGAAAATGCACACCCGCATACCTCAGCAACTGGACGCTTTGTGTTAGTGCACAATGGTGTTATCGAAAATTATCTCCAAATGAAAGAGGAATATTTGGCAGGTCATGACTTTAAAGGTCAGACTGATACTGAAATTGCTGTTCATTTAATTGGTAAATTCGTCGATGAAGATGGTATGTCAGTTTTGGAAGCTTTCAAAAAAGCATTATCAATTATTGAAGGGTCATATGCTTTTGCACTTATTGACAGAGAAGATGCAGAAACAATCTATGTCGCTAAAAACAAATCACCATTATTGATTGGTTTAGGTGAAGGCTATAACATGGTTTGTTCTGATGCAATGGCTATGATTCGTGAAACAAGTGAATTCATGGAAATTCATGATAAAGAACTCGTTATTCTTACCAAAGATTCAGTAACTGTTCTTGACTATGAAGGCAATCAAATGGAACGTGGTTCATACACTGCTGAACTTGATTTGTCTGATATCGGAAAAGGAACTTATCCTTTCTACATGTTGAAAGAAATCGATGAGCAACCAACTGTAATGCGTAAATTAATTTCAACTTATGCAGACGAATCTGGACAGATGGTTATTGATCCAGCAATTGTTAAATCAGTACAAGAAGCTGACCGTATCTATATACTTGCAGCTGGTACTTCTTACAATGCTGGTTTTGCTTCTAAATCAATGATTGAGAAATTAACTGACACTCCAGTTGAAATGGGTGTAGCTTCAGAGTGGGGTTATAACATGCCATTACTAAGTAAAAAACCAATGTTTATCTTACTTAGCCAATCAGGAGAAACTGCTGATAGTCGTCAAGTACTTGTGAAAGCTAATCAAATGGGTATTCCAAGTTTGACAGTAACAAACGTCCCCGGTTCAACTCTTTCACGTGAAGCGACTTTCACAATGCTTCTTCATGCAGGTCCTGAAATTGCCGTAGCTTCCACAAAAGCTTATACTGCACAAGTTGCAGCACTTGCATTCCTATCTAAAGCTGTTGGTGAAGCTAATGGTAAAAAAGAAGCTATTGAATTTGATTTAGTTCATGAATTGTCTCTTGTTGCACAATCTATTGAAGCAACACTTTCTGAAAAAGATTTAATTGCTTCAAAAGTTGAAAAATTATTAGCAACTACTCGTAACGCATTCTACATTGGTCGTGGTAACGATTATTATGTAGCAATGGAAGCTTCACTTAAATTGAAAGAAATTTCTTATATTCAATGTGAAGGCTTTGCCGCTGGTGAATTAAAACACGGTACAATTTCTCTGATTGAAGATGGTACGCCGGTTATTGGACTGATTTCATCTAGCGAATTAGTTGCTGCGCATACGAGAGGCAATATCCAAGAAGTTTCTGCTCGTGGCGCTAGCGTATTAACCGTAGTAGAAGAAGGTTTAGAACGGGAAGACGACGATATCGTTGTTAATAAAGTTCACCCTTACTTAGCTACTATTGGAATGGTAATCCCGACTCAATTAATTGCATATTACGCATCATTACAACGTGGGCTTGATGTCGACAAACCACGTAACCTTGCGAAAGCAGTAACTGTTGAGTAATAGTTTTAATCCAAAAAGATGTCTGTGTCACAGATGTCTTTTTTTGTCACAAAAGATGTGCCAAAGTTTGAGTTTTAGGAAAAGTGCTTTCGTGATAAGATAATAATGTAAATAAACTAGGAGGCGTTCTGATGGAACAAAAATCTTCACTTAAAGTTAAAGTACAAAAGCTGGGAACAGCTTTGTCTAATATGGTTATGCCCAATATTGGTGCATTTATTGCTTGGGGTGTCTTAACTGCCCTATTCATTCCAACTGGTTGGTTACCAAATAAAGAATTTGGTGCAGCTGTTGGTCCAATGATCTCATACTTACTCCCAATTTTAATTGGGTATACTGGTGGTTATGTTATTCACGGTCAACGTGGTGGTGTTGTTGGTGCAATTGCAACCTTCGGTGCTGTTGCAGGTTCAACAGTTCCAATGTTTATTGGTGCTATGGCTATGGGTCCTCTAGGTGGATGGGCTATCAAAAAATTTGACCAAGCCTTCCAAGAAAAAATTCGTCCTGGTTTTGAAATGTTGGTTAACAATTTTTCAGCAGGCTTAATCGGTTTTGCCTTACTTTTAATTGCCTTTAAATTAGTTGGTCCTTTTGTTGCAGTATTTACAACAGCTATTGGTAATGGTGTTCAAACAATTGTTGATATGAAATTGTTACCATTAGCAAATATCCTAATTGAACCAGCAAAAATCTTATTCCTAAACAATGCTCTTAACCATGGTATCTTTACACCACTTGGTGCAGAACAAGTTGCTAAAACAGGAAAATCTGTCCTCTTCCTACTTGAAGCAAACCCTGGTCCAGGTCTTGGTATCTTATTAGCTTACTTAGTCTTTGGTCGTGGCGCAGCTAAATCATCTTCATGGGGTGCATTAATCATTCATTTCTTTGGTGGTATCCATGAAATTTACTTCCCATATGTAATGATGAAACCAGCTTTATTCTTAGCAGTTATCGGTGGTGGTGTTACAGGTACATTCACAAACCAATTACTAGGTTCTGGTTTAGGTGCTCCAGCATCACCTGGATCTATCTTTGCAATCGTTAGTATGGTTCCAAAAGCAGGAAACTACGTAGGTAACTTATTAGCAGTTCTAGCCGGTGTATTCTCAGCAGCAGCTGTATCATTCTTAATTGCCTCTGTTATTCTTAAAGCAGATAAATCTGAGGATGATGAAAGCGCCCTAGCAGAAGCACAAGCGGCTACTAAAGCTGCCAAAGCAGAATCAAAAGGCCAATCTATTAACGGTGTCGCTTCAGAAGAATTTGCAAACGATGATATTCAACAAATTATCTTTGCATGTGATGCAGGTATGGGAAGCTCAGCAATGGGTGCTTCAATCCTTCGTGATAAAGTTAAAAAAGCTGGTCTTGCTATCCCAGTTACAAATAAAGCAATCTCAAACTTAACAGATGTAACTAATACATTGATTGTTACTCAACAAGAATTAGCACCACGTGCTGCACAAAAAACACCACGTGCTTCACATGTGTCTGTTGATAATTTCTTAGCAACTCCAAAATATGATGAAATCGTAGCGAAACTTGCAAAAAAGCCTGAAGCTGGTCTTGTAACTCCAAATCAAGATTCAGGATCTGAAGAATCTATTGATTTGAACTATATTGATGAAGTAGTATTTGCTTATGGAGAAGCAAAAGGATCTGCAACAATGGGTCAAGCTACCTTAGCCGAAATTTTCAAAGTGAGAAAAGTCGATATTCCTGTATCAAAAGTAGAAAATTCTCAACTTGGTCGTTTCAATGCCAAAAACATTTTAGTTGTATCTAACATTGCTAATCAAGCAGAAGCACAAAAATATGCGCCAAATGCTCAAATTCTTGTAGTAGATAGTTTGGTTACTACACCAGAATATGACAAAATGGTTGATAGAATGCATAAATAAGACTAAATATGGTGTATAATTAACATATGCTATTAACAAAACGTGAAGAACAATTATTGAAAGCTTTCCTGAATTATGGGAAGCTTTCAATTGATAATATAAGTGATATTTTAAAAGTTTCAAGACGTACAGTTTATCGTGTACTGAATGATTTGACAAACTCTTTAAATACACTGAATATTGGAATTGTCAAAGAAGATCAAAAATATTATTTAACTGGCCAACTTGACCGTTTATCCGAATTTTCGAGTCAGGAAAACTTCACAAAAACGGAACGCCTGAATTTAATTACTTATTTTTTGTTAATTCAAACAAAGGAAGTAACAAATGAGTACTTACAAGAACAGCTTGGTGTTAGCAATGTTACTATTATTCAAGATATTAGTGATATTGAAAAACGTTTAGCTGATTTTGGTCTAACTGTTAGTAGACAAAAAGGATATACTATAGTTGATGAGTTTCATAAGAAACGTCAACTATTAGCTATCCTTCTTGCTAATAACCTGCATTTATCTGATTATTGGCACTTAGAGACACAGTATTTTGACTTTATTAGTAAAAAACGACTCAGTTTGACCAAAGATATTTTTCAGTCATATCAATCAGATTTACCTGAGATGGATGCTAAATTAGTCCAATTTTTCATTATCTTATTGGCATTGAGCAACTGGTCATTAATTGATGTTGACAAACAGCCGGTAAGTAAAGTTGCCTTAGATTTTTCAAAAAGAGTTTTTGCAAAATTATCAATTGAAATGAATGAGTTATATGCTATTCAAGAAATTCTATATTTTGCCAAGATGCTTGATAATTTGATATTAAAAAGACAAGAAACACCTCTTTTTCAAGAGAATTTTGACAGTGAATTTTATTATAATGTGTCAAATTTAATTGATAAGGTTTCCCTTTATACAAAAATTAATTTTACAAAGGATCAAACACTTTTTAAATTTTTATTCAATCATATTAGATTGAATTTAGCAGTACCAATCCTATATACTGACCGAAACATTGCTGACTTAGCACAAGAAGCATTAATCCACAATGAATATTTACATCGGGTCATTACCTTATTAGTCATGGAAATTTTCCCAGCCTACTTACGAACAGATAGTGAACTGGAATTATTGACCCTACATTTTGCATCAAGTTTACGCAGAAGTCCACAGATTTATCCAGTTAGAATCTTATTGCTAACAGATGAGCGGCCACTTGCAACTGAGTTATTAGTTTCTCGCCTTAAAAATATTGCTCCTTTTATTGAAATGATTCATACTAAAGGGACAAATGGATTGGAAGAAAGAGACTTCGATGCCTATGACGCCATTTTGTCGACTAAGCTACTAAATGATAATCGCATTCGACTAGTATCTACCTTCCCAAATCCAGCTGAAATTCTTGAAATCGAACAGTTTCTTCAAGAGGTTCAATTAAATCGAGATGTTAAGTTGCGAGATAGCGACGCGATCAGCAATCAAAAAAATTTTGAAGATTACCTATCTGCAAGTCAGCTAATCCTCAAAGAATTCTCATTGCATCGAATAGATAACTCACAGCAATTTGATCAAACCATTAATGAACTGATTAATGAGTTGGATTTTGTGGCAGATAAAGCTTATCTGGCAAATAAACTAATTAGTCGCTTTCACGATAGTCCAATGGCTATTCCTGATACTAACTTAGCTTTATTACATACTCAGTCTAGTAAAACGGACAAGTCCATTTTTAGAATTGTGGAGCTGGAACACCCAGTAATGGCTAAGTCAATGAATGGACAAGATGAGTTAGTAACTCGTGTCTTGATTATGCTAACCCGCATTGATGAGGGAGATGAAATTAGAGATTTGATGACTGCCATTAGTCAATCAATCATTGAAAATCATCTCTACACCGAAATTTATAAAAAAGCAAACTATGATATTATCTATCAATTACTAAATCAGATTTTTACTGAGAGAATTAAAAAATTGGAGAATTAAGATGGAATTTCAACCAGAACTTATTAAATTAAACCAGTCATTTAATGACAAGGAAGAAGCAATCCGTTATTGTGGTCAATTACTATTTGAAAATGGTTACGTTGAAGAAGATTATATTCAGGCGATGATTGATCGTAACAAAGAACTATCAGTCTTTATGGGTAATTTTATTGCTATTCCTCATGGTACAGATATAGCAAAAGAAAAAGTGATTAAATCTGGATTGTCTGTTGTTCAAGTACCAGATGGTGTTAATTTTGGAACAGAAGAAGCCCCTCAAACAGCTACAGTACTATTTGGGATTGCTGGAATTGGTGATGAACATTTACAATTGATTCAAAAAATTTCAATCTTCTGTGCAGATGTTGATAACGTTGTTCGCTTAGCTGATGCAAAAACAGAAAGTCAAATTATTGCATTACTAAACTCAGTCGACTAATTTTTAATATACTCTTACAAGATTTCTAAAGGAGAAAAAGAATGAAAAAAGCAGTACACTTCGGAGCAGGAAATATTGGACGTGGTTTTATTGGTGAAATATTAGCCGCAAATGGATTTTCAATTCAATTTGTTGATGTTAATGAAGCTATTATCAACGCCTTAAATGACAGACATGCCTATGAAATTGAGATTGCTGAAGATGGCAAACGTCATATCTTAGTTGAAAATGTTTCAGGAATTAATAACCGTCTCAATCCTGAAGAAGTTGTTAATGCAGTTGCAGAAGCTAATATTATTACAACAGCAATTGGGCCAAATATCTTGCCTTTTATAGCAGAATTAATCGCAAAAGGTATTCAAAAACGTCAAGCAGATGGAAATAATAACCCAATTGATGTTTTGGCTTGTGAAAATATGATTGGGGGGTCACAATTTTTACTGGAAGAAGTAAAAAAATACCTTTCTGAAGAAAATGAAGCTTATGTAGAAGAATTTGTTGGTTTCCCCAATGCGGCTGTTGATAGAATTGTTCCTGCTCAGATCCATGAAGATCCATTATTTGTTGTCGTTGAACCATTTAATGAGTGGGTTGTTGAAACAAGTCGTATGAAAAATAGAGACCTTCAATTAGAAGGCGTGCATTACGAAGAAGATTTGGAGCCATTTATTGAACGTAAATTGTTCTCAGTAAACTCAGGTCATGCGACATCAGCATACGCCGGAGCACATGCTGGAGCTAAAACAATTTTAGAAGCTTTACAAATACCAGCTGTTAAAGAACAACTTCATGCTGTTTTAGCAGAAATACGTTCATTACTAGTTGCTAAATGGAACTTTGACGAAGAAGACTTAGTTGCTTACCACAATGTGATTATTAGTCGATTTGAAAATCCATTTATTGTTGACGATGTTGTTCGTGTTGCAAGAACTCCTATTCGTAAACTTGGTTATGATGAACGATTTATCCGTCCGATTCGTGAACTAAAAGAACGTGGTTTGTCTTACTCTAATCTCCTCGAGACAGTTGCTTACGTATTTAAATACAATGATCCAAACGATGAACAAAGTGTACAACTTCAAGTCATGCTTTCAGAAAATGACCTTCCAAAAGTTGTGGCTGATGTGACATCTTTAGAAGATCAAGAATTAATTAATGAAATTGTTGCAAGTATTGAAGCAGTTTAAAAGTAAAGCCTAGTTATTGCTAGGTTTTTTCATATTGTGAACGTATTCATGTTGTAAAATTATGGAATCTACTGTAAACTATTAGAAATCTACAAATATAAGGGGAAAATTATGTCACTACCAAATTGTTTACAATGCCAATCTGAATATGTCTATGAAGATGGTAATTTATTGATTTGTCCAATGTGCGGATTAGAATGGACACCAGGTCAAGAAGAGATTGAAGAAGATCTTAAAGAAGATCTAAAAGTCCTTGATAGTAATGGCAGTCTCTTACAAGATGGCGACACAGTCACAATCATAAAAGATTTAAAAGTTAAGGGTGCACCAAAAGATTTAAAACAAGGTACACGCGTTAAAAATATTCGACTTGCTGAAGGTGATCATAATATTGATTGTAAGATTGATGGTTTTGGACCAATGAAATTAAAGTCAGAATTTGTAAAGAAATTGTAAATCATAAAATGTGTATTCATTCTTTCAGTGAATTTTTATTCATATTTGAAACAAAAAATCTGAAAATTTGATATAATGAGAACAACTATTTTTTTAGGAGCTTCTATGACATATATATTACAAGTTTTACCCAGTTTATTAGATGGGGCTATGGTTACCTTACAAGTATTCTCTATAGTCATTATACTGTCTATTCCTTTAGGAGCTGTTTTAGCATTTTTAATGAAAGTCAATTTCAAACCCTTGCAATGGTTTTTAACACTGTATGTTTGGGTAATGCGTGGCACACCTTTATTATTACAGTTAATATTCTTCTATTATGTTTTACCTAGTGTAGGTATTACCTTTGACCGGATGCCGGCAGCAATTCTTGCTTTTACAATGAACTATGCCGCATATTTTGCTGAAATTTTCAGAGGTGGAATTGAAGCTATTCCTAAAGGGCAATATGAAGCTGCAAAAGTCTTGAAAATGTCACAGTTACAAACAATTCGTCACATCATCTTGCCCCAAGTTTTTAAGATTGTTCTTCCTAGTGTCTTTAATGAAGTGATTAACTTAGTTAAAGATTCTTCATTAGTTTATGTTTTAGGAGTTGGTGACTTGTTACTTGCTAGCAAGACAGCTGCTAATCGAGATGCAACATTAGCACCAATGTTTATTGCTGGAATTATTTACTTGCTCTTGATTGGTATCGTGACTTTAATTTCTCGTCATGTCGAAAAACGTTTCAATTACTATAAGTAAGGAGATCATATGTTAGAATTAAAAAATATTTCCAAACAATTTGGTAACAAACACATTTTTGACCAATTTAATTTAACCTTATCCAATGGTGAGGTTTTATCCTTAGTAGGACCTTCAGGTGGTGGTAAAACAACACTCTTAAGAATGTTAGCAGGGCTGGAACCGATTGATTCAGGTGAAATCATTTATAATAATGAACCAGTTCCAATTGACCACCTGGAAAATCGTAATTTACTGGGCTTTGTCTTCCAAGATTTTCAGCTCTTTCCTCATTTAACAGTTTTAGATAATCTCATTTTGTCTCCGACAATTACCATGGACCTTAAAAAAGCTGAAGCTAAGAAGAAAGCTGAAGATTTGTTGACGCGTTTGGGGCTAAAAGACCATATGCTGGTGTATCCCCATTCACTCTCTGGTGGACAGAAACAAAGGGTCGCCCTTGCCAGAGCAATGATGATTGACCCCCAAATAATTGGCTATGATGAGCCAACCAGTGCTCTCGATCCTGAACTACGCCAGGAGGTAGAGAAATTGATTCTTCAAAATCGAGAAATGGGTATTACTCAAATTGTGGTAACCCATGATTTGCAGTTTGCTGAAACCATTTCTGATCGAATCATTAAAGTGAATCCGAAATAAGGAGTAGACTTATGACATTAAAAAAACTAATTTTGACAGCAATGACAGCTTTTATGGCTATTATTCTTGTAGCATGCGGCAGTAAAGAAAGTTCAACTAAAAGTGATGGTTGGGCTAACTATAAAAAAACAAAAACAATTACCCTAGGTTTTGATAATACTTTTGTTCCAATGGGATATAAAGATGAATCTGGTAAAAATACCGGTTTTGATGTGGAATTGGCTAAAGCCGTTTTTGATCAATACGGTATTAAAGTTAAATTCCAACCAATTAACTGGGATTTGAAAGAAACTGAGCTTAAAAACGGTAAAATTGATATGATCTGGAATGGTTATTCCATTACAAAAGAACGTCAAGCTAAAGTGGCCCTTTCGAATCCGTATATGAACAATGAACAAGTTTTAGTAACCAAAAAATCGGCTAATATCACCTCATTTTCAGGGATGAAAGGAAAAGTTTTAGGAGCTCAATCCGGTTCATCAGGTTATGACGCCTTTACATCAAATCCTAAGGTCCTTAAAGACATTGTTAAGGATAAAGATGCAACTCAATATGAAACCTTCACACAAGCCTTTATCGACCTTAAAAGTGGTCGTATTGATGGCTTATTGATTGATAAAGTTTATGCTAACTACTATTTGAAACAAGAGGGCGAATTAGCTAACTATAATATTGTAAAAAGTGAATACGAGGGTGAGAACTTTGCTGTTGGTGTTCGTAAAGAAGACAAAACACTTGTTAAAAATCTAAATAAATCACTTAAAAAACTATATAAAGATGGCAAATTCCAAGAAATCTCAAACAAATGGTTTGGTGAAGACGTAGCAACTGATCAAGTTAAAAATTAAAAAAAGATGACCGTATGGTCATCTTTTTAAAGTATAGATATCTTGAGAAAGATTTTCTATAATACTTCCACCACAGAAAAATGTATTATTTTTATGTTAAGGATGATTATCATTGATAAATTCCTGTTTAATCTATCATAACTAATGTCCTTGTTGTATAATTTTGAAAGCAATAGTTCAGTGTTCGATTTACTTGCAATCATAGATATATCGAAGCAAGGATAAATTGTTGGCTTCAAACACTTGATTAAAAAAATGAAGACAAATATTTTTGTCCTCACTCTTGTCATCTTATTAATGTAGTCTTTTAACTGTATAATGTTTATGTTTTAATTCAGGTATTTGATTTGGTGATATTTGATGGAAAATTAAGAACCATACTTCGTGGCGTCGCCAGATACTGGTATGTTGGCAACCATTCAATTTATAGGTCACTAATTTAGTTTTTTGACTAATCGAAATCATATTGAATTCTTCAAAGTTACTTGGGAAATAGTCTTCTTTTTCTAAAAATTGCATCCGATTATAAGTTTGTCCATCTTTATCAATTAAAGTAAAGTCATCTGCAATGTAACGGTGATAGTCGGGGACTTTTGAGAGAATAATCTTTTCATTTCTAAAAATCTTCTTTTTGACATTATCAAATATTTCATCTTCAGGAATGACTGAAGGTTCGACATGAATATCAATATCATAAACATAAAACTTATCACTTAGGAGTTGTTCAACTTCTTCGGTAATGGCATGACTTTCAAATACTGATAAATCAGGATTCATTTCAAGGACAATATCTAAATAAACGTTGCTCCCATAAGTGCGACCTCGGAGAGATTTAACATCAGTTATTTTTGGAATTGTTAATATGGCGTTTTTATATGATTTTAAATGTTTGTTATCAAATCCGTCGGATAAACTAAAAGCGCTTTGTAAAAAGATATCATAAGCTGTTTTTAAGATAAAGAAAGTTATAATAATGGCAGCTATTCTATCGATGATTGGTAGATTCAGTGAGGCTGCAACGATAGCAATTGAGGTTCCAATTGACGTTACGGCATCAGACAAGTTATCTTTAGAAGCAGCTACCAGTGCACTGGATTTAACTTTTTTTGATAATTTTCGGTTATACAAGTAAACAATAAACATTAGTCCTGCGGAGACTAGTCCGACAATTGCTCCTAGTGGATCAATTGGTGCGGTGTCACCTTTTATGATATTCTGCACCGTTTGGATCAAAACCTGGAAACCAACGATGAACATGATGAATGATGTGACTAAGCTTGACAGATCTTCTATTTTCCAATGACCAAAACGATGATTAGAGTCGGCTGGTTGACTTGCTAAATGGAGTCCGACTAATAAAGCGACATTACTGATAATGTCTGAAACGTTGTTAAACCCGTCAGCAATCAGTGAATTTGAGTTTAAACTATAGCCAAAAATCAATTTTGCCAAACTAATCAATAGGTAGACTACTATACTTAAAATTGGACCTCTTTTTGCTAATTTAAGGTCTGCACTCGGATCTCTTGTCATTGTAACTCCTTTATACTAATCACACCATTATACCATAAGTCATCGTATTTATTGTGCTAGTGGAGCTGTGTGTCATTACTGAAATCCATTTTTGGCTAGATGTTTTTTCGTTGAAAATAATTTTTGGTTTCAAAAATAATAATTGGTGAAAGTGCTAGAAGGGCAATTAAATTTGGAAGGGCCATTAGTCCATTTACGATATCAGCAATAATCCAGATGAGTTCTAATTTTAAGAAGCCACCTAGGGCAACCATTGATACAAAAAGAAGACGGAATATGCGGATATGTTTTGTTCCAAATAAAAATTCAAAACATCTTTCACCATAATAACTCCACCCTAGGATAGTCGTGAAGGCAAATAATACAAGTGAGATTGTTAATGCCATACTTCCGAAATTACCATAGACAGAGGCAAATGATGCTTGGGTTAATGGAGCTCCTTCAAGGTTACTTGTCCATTGACCACAAACTAGAATGGTTAAACCAGTTAAAGTACAGATGATAATAGTATCAATAAATGTACCTGTCATAGATATTAATCCTTGTTCTACGGGTTCATTTGTTTTTGCTGCAGCGGCTGCAATCGGTGCTGATCCGAGTCCAGATTCATTTGAAAAGACCCCACGGGCAATCCCTTTTTGGATAGCATCCTTTACCAGACTACCAGCAAATCCGCCAATAGCAGCAGTTGGAGTAAAAGCAGATTTTAAGACTAAGGAAATGACTGGAATGATTTGATCGTATTTCATGATGATAACAGCCAGACTGGCAACAATGTATATAAATGCCATAAAAGGTACTAATTTTTCTGCAACTTTCGAGATTGATTGGATTCCTCCAAAGATAATAAAGGCAACAATAATTGCCATTAATATACTTGAAAATTTTCCTGAAATTCCAAAACTATGGTCTAAAGCGGAAGTAATGGAATTGACTTGAGCAAAAGTACCAATTCCGAATAAGGCAACTAAAATACCAGAAATTGCAAATAGAATGGCTAAAGGTTTCCATTTTTGGCCCATACCATTAAGTATGTAGTACATTGGTCCACCGGAAATTTCGCCATTAGCATCTTTAGTTCGATATTTAATGGCTAAGACTCCCTCTGAGTATTTTGTAGCCATCCCAAAGAAAGCGGCAATCCACATCCAAAATAATGCCCCTGGTCCACCTGATTTGATGGCTGTAGCAACACCTACGATATTTCCTGTTCCTACTGTTGCAGCCAATGCAGTGGCTAAAGCAGCAAAGGAAGAAATATCGCCATGACCTTCATCATCTGAAAAGATTAGTTTGAATGCCATTGGCAATTTTGTAACTTGTAAAAGTCCTAAACGAACTGTTAAGTAAATCCCAGTTCCGACCAAAAGAATTAGTAGAGGAGGTCCCCAAACCAAATCATCGATAATTTTAACAATATTTAACATGCTATCTCCTTTTTATTTCACCGATGATAATACAAAAAAAGTCATCCTGAGGATGACTTCTGAAATGTAAGGTAGATAAAATAAACCAATAAAGGAAAAACCTTAACTAGTAATTATTATTATCTTCTGTCCTTTTGCCTGAGAGATTGAGCGAAATTGCCTTGCCCCTTCGGCGCCTAGATAGGTCTCTCCAGAAGTCCGTCCATCATGCAGTCCCGTTCAAATAAATTGAACACCTGAGAGTATAACTCCTTCGGCGAAAAAACTTTCTTCTCCTGTATGATATCAATCGGTTATATTAAATTGTATTAATAATACAGTAAATTACGAATGTTGTCAATAATAATTTTGTAAAAGTATAGATATAAACGATATTTAATTTAAAATCTAATTTATTGTCAGTTAAACTTTCTTTTTTTATTTGGTTCAAAAAGAAATGCTTTTTATTTTTTCATCTAATCATGGTATAATTTTAAAGTTGATAACTGTATGGATAATTACGACAAGGAGTAATAATGAATCCTTTATTAAATGGAATGAATGAAAAACAAGCAGAAGCAGTCCAAACAACGGAAGGACCGTTGTTAATTATGGCTGGAGCAGGGTCTGGTAAAACAAGAGTTTTAACTCACAGAATCGCTTACTTGATTGATGAAAAATTTGTCAATCCTTGGAACATTTTAGCAATTACCTTTACCAATAAAGCTGCGCGTGAAATGCGAGACAGAGCACTTGCTTTGAATCCTGCAACTATAGACACTTTAATTGCGACCTTTCACTCAATGTGTGTCAGAATCTTAAGACGTGAAGCGGACCATATTGGCTATAATCGTAATTTCACGATAGTTGATCCAGGCGAACAAAGAACATTGATGAAGCGAATTCTTAAATCACTTAATTTGGATCCTAAGAAATGGAGTGAACGCTCAATCTTAGGGACTATTTCCAATGCCAAAAATGACTTATTGGATGAAAAAGCATTTGAAGCTCAAGCAGCTGACATGTATAGCCAAATTGTAGCTCGTTGTTATAAGGCATATCAAGAGGAATTGCGACGTAGTGAAGCAATGGACTTCGATGATTTAATTATGATGACCCTTCGTCTTTTTGATACCAATAAAGATGTCTTAGCTTACTATCAACAACGTTACCAATATATACATGTTGATGAGTATCAAGATACTAACCATGCTCAATATCAGTTAGTAAAATTATTGGCCTCTCGCTTTAAAAATATTTGTGTTGTCGGTGATGCCGACCAGTCAATCTATGGCTGGCGCGGAGCGGATATGCAAAATATCTTGGATTTTGAAAAAGATTACCCATCTGCTAAGGTGGTATTATTAGAAGAAAACTATCGTTCAACTAAAACAATTCTTCAAGCTGCAAATGATGTCATAAAAAATAATCAAAATAGACGTGATAAAAAACTCTGGACACAGAATGCTGATGGTGAACAGATTGTCTATTATCGAGCAAACGATGAACATGATGAAGCAGTCTTTATAGCATCAACTATTTCAAATATGTGCCAAGGTAATGAGAAAAATTTCAAAGATTTCGCCGTTTTATATCGTACTAATGCTCAATCACGTACTATTGAAGAAGCATTTTTGAAATCAAATATACCTTATACTATGGTTGGTGGGACTAAGTTCTATAGCCGAAAAGAAATTCGCGATGTTATATCTTATCTTAATATTATAGCCAACCCTTCTGATAACATCTCTTTTGAGCGCATTGTCAATGAACCTAAACGTGGCGTCGGACCAGGAACAATGGAAAAACTCCGTTTATTTGCTTTTCAAAATGAGATGTCATTAATGGATGCCTCATCAAATCTGTTAATGTCTCCCCTAAAGGGAAAAGCTGCGCAGTCAATTATGGACCTGGCAAATCTATTGTTAGATTTTCGATTAAAATTGGATAACTTAACAATTACAGAACTAACAGAGCAGTTAATCGATCAATCGGGTTATCTAGAAGCTCTGCGGATTCAGAATACACTTGAGAGTCAAGCCCGAATAGAAAATCTTGAAGAATTCATTTCGGTAACTAAAAACTTCGATGACAATCAAAACAATGTTGAAGAAGATGAAAGCGGGCTTGACCGACTTGGTCGATTCTTAAATGACTTAGCATTGATTGCTGACACAGATAATGGCGAGGCAGATGTAGCTGAAGTGACACTGATGACCCTCCATGCTGCTAAGGGATTAGAGTTTCCAGTGGTCTTTCTGATAGGTATGGAAGAAGGTGTCTTCCCACTATCTAGAGCTTCTGAAGATCCAGCTGAACTTGAAGAAGAACGTCGTCTTGCTTATGTTGGTATTACACGTGCTGAACAAGTACTCTTTTTAACAAATGCAAATACAAGAACCTTGTTTGGTAAAAGCAGCTATAATCGACCAACACGCTTCTTAAGAGAAATTTCTGACCAGTTGTTATCTTATCAAGGACTAGCTCGTCCAGCAAATTCTTCCTTTGGTGTTCGCTACAGTCAACAAAAAACATCTGAATTCGGACAAGGTATGAGTCTCTCACAAGCCATTCAAGCTCGTAAGAGCCAAGCTCAAAATAAAGAAAGAGTCTCTTCATTAGCAGATGGTCACTTACCATTTGGCAATAACTTAGCGCAATCAGATAGTATAGATTGGCAAATTGGAGATATTGCCCAGCACAAAAAGTGGGGGGATGGAACTGTCCTAGAAGTGTCTGGCAGTGGAAAAACAATGGAATTAAAAATAAAATTTCCTGACGTTGGCCTAAAAAAATTACTAGCAAGTGTAGCTCCAATTACAAAAAAATAAAATTTTAAGTTCTTGTAAATCCTATAGATTAGGGATTTTCAAGAACTTTTTTTTAATTCTATAAATATATTTTCAATAAATCGAGTGTTATTCCTTGCAATCTGAAATCAGTATTGTATAATAACAATATAAATTAAATAACGAGTGGTCACTTTTAAAGACGTTGTTATATAAGCTTTATATAATTGTTTATCTAACAAATATATTTTAAAGACACTATGAAGTTAATTTATATGGTCACTTAGGTGATAAAAAATATCAAGGACAATTGTCCAAAGAAAAGGAGATGTCATTATGGCTATATTATGGACATTGATTGTAGGTGGTTTAATCGGTTTAATCGCAGGAGCTCTTACAAAAGGCGGCTCTATGGGTTGGATTGCTAACATAGTAGCAGGTTTAGTTGGTGCTTGGTTAGGTCAAGCATTACTCGGAGCTTGGGGACCATCATTAGCAGGGATGGCATTGATTCCTTCAATCATTGGTGCAGTGATCGTCGTCGTTGTTGTATCATTTGTACTAAGTAAAATGCATTAATATATTAAATACCGTTACACGATGAAACTTTCATCGTTAGACATATAAGGAGAAATATTATGGGATTATTATGGACATTAATCGTAGGTGGTATCATTGGTTTGATTGCCGGAGCACTTACAAAACATGGTGGTTCAATGGGTTGGATAGCTAACATCGTTGCTGGTTTAGTTGGTGCGTGGTTAGGTCAAAGCTTACTCGGAGCTTGGGGACCATCATTAGCAGGGATGGCATTGATTCCTTCAATTATTGGTGCAGTGATCGTCGTTGTTGTCGTATCATTTGTACTAAGTAAAATGGATTAATTTATTTAAAATAGGTGCTATAACTTGTTTGTAGCAAAATTCAGTAAAGGAGAAATATTATGGGATTATTATGGACATTAATCGTAGGTGGTATCATTGGGTTGATTGCCGGAGCTCTTACAAAACATGGTGGTTCAATGGGTTGGATTGCTAACATTGTTGCTGGTTTAGTCGGTGCCTGGGTTGGTCAAGCATTACTAGGTTCTTGGGGACCATCATTAGCAGGAATGGCATTGATTCCTTCGATCATTGGTGCAGTACTGGTAGTTTTTGTTACCTCAATTATCTTAAGTAAAATGAACTAATTTTTATTAATTAAATTAGTCGCACAGTAGAAAAGAGGTAATTATGGCAAAATCATTGAAAGTATTTTATACACTGTTAGGTCTGATATTATTATCGATGTTCTTATTGATAATTGGAGTGACTCAAGGTTATTTGAATATGCCTCATAGCTATGACTGGATGGGATTCGACATGAATCGCGTACCTGACTATCTTACACCAGGGCTACAGTACTTTTTCTTCTGGACTGCAGTCACATTAGCTATTTTAACTATAATCGGAATTTTAGCAGTAATTTTTTATCCAAGAACTTATACAGAAATTAAACTTGGAAAAAATAATGGTAGTTTACTATTAAAAAAATCAGCTATTGAAGCATATGTAAAAACAGCTTTAAAAGAAACTGGTTTAATGTTAAACCCAAATGTTTCAGCAACTCTTTATAAACGTAAATTTGATATTGACGTTGCTGGACGTTTAGATTCTCGTATCGGTGTAAATGAACAAGTTAGTGGTATCAAAGAAGGTATTGAAAAAGGTTTTAACGAATTCTTTGGTTTAGATAAACCCGTTAACTTCAAAGTTCGAGTTAAGGACATTTCTGATTCAGATATGACATTCGGTAAGAAAAACCGAGTAGAATAGGAGTTATGTATGGCATTTTTCGAAAAATATAAATATCCAATTATTGGTGGCGTAGTAGGTCTAGTATTAGCAATATTACTTATGTCATTTGGATTCCTTAAAACTTTAATTGCAATCATATTCATTGTTTTAGGTATCTATGCTGGCTTATTTGTTAAAAGCACTGGACTTATAGATAATTTTATTAATCGTCGCTAATATATGGAAAAATCATTTTATTAGTTATTGACTTGATTTAAAGGAGAAAGATTATGACTGAAACTTACATTAAAAACACTCAAACAACTAACACTCGTAACACTAATGATTTTAACGCAAATGGTGCAGGAATTCGTGGCGAATTATCTTATGAAAATAAAGTTATTGAAAAAATCGTCGGTCTTGCTATTGAAAACGTTGATGGATTACTAGCCGTAACTGGTGGTCTTCTCTCAAACATTAAAGGAAAACTTGTTAATACTGATAATGTTCGAGATGGTGTCAACGTTGAAGTAGGTAAAAAACAGGTAGCCGTTGATCTTGATATCGTCGCTGAATATCAAAAACATGTTCCAACAATCTTTAAAGACATTAAAGGAATTGTTGAAACAGAAGTTAAGAAAATGACAGATTTAGATGTGGTTGAATGTAATGTTAACGTAGTTGATATTAAAACTCGTGCGCAACATGAACAAGACAAAGTAACTCTTCAAGATAAAATGTCTGATGCTGCACAAACAACAAGCCAATTTACAAAAAAACAAGTAAATAACGCTAAGTCTGGTGCTGAAAACATGCAAAGTGAGCCTCGCGTTAAATAATTAATTATCTTACAAAGAAGGTGAATCATATGTCAGAAGAAAAAGTAGATGCTAAATTACGTCAGGTAAGTGGTAAAGTGAAAGAGACTTTTGGTAAAGCTTCTAATAACAAGTCATTAGAGGCTGAAGGTAAAGTCGAAAATACATCCGGTAAAGTAGACGAATTTACTACTGATGTAAAAGAATCACTAAAAGGGCTTTCAAAAGGTCTGAAAGATATTAAATAAGGAGAACACTATGACTGAAATCAATACAAATACAACCGAAAACTATTCAAAAAATAATACATCAAATCCAACTAACACTAACATAAAAAATAAGATAACTTATGATGACAAAGTAATTGAGAAAATCGTTGGACATGCACTAGAAAGTGTTGATGGTTTACTATCCGCAAAAGGTGGTTTCTTCTCTAGCGTGAAAAACAATATGGTTAATTCCAATTCAGTTACAGACGGAGTTAGTGTAGAAGTTGGTAGCGAAGAAGTTGCTGTTGACTTGGATATAATTGTTGAATACGGTAAAGATATTCCAAAAATTGCTGATCATATTAAGGAAATTGTAGCAGAAAACGTTGATAAGATGACACATCTTAAGGTCATTGAAGTTAATGTTAACGTTGTTGATATTCGTACAAAAGAGGAACAAGAAAAAGCAGAAGTAACAGTCCAAGATCGTATGTCTAAAGCTGCTAATTCAACATCACAATTTGTCAGTGAAAAAACTGAGAAAATGAAAAAGAATACCTCATCTTCAAATCAAACTGATGGATTAGTGAACTAGTTTTCAGATAACTGACAGTGTTAACCCGAAAAGCTGGTTTTTTGCCAGCTTTTTCTATAAGTTTGAAACAACCTTAAAAGGTGGTGTTGAAAAAAGTTTGGAAATATGAAATAATAGGAATGTTTTAGTTAGTATAAAGGAGCGATAATATGGCAAAGGGTAATAAGAGCGAACTAACGAGCTCAAAATATCAGCAGATTGCTATTTCAGTGGCTGAAAGGATTGCCAGTGGTGAATATGAAGTAGGAGAAAAAATAAAGTCTAGGACAACAATTGCCTCCACTTTTAATGTGTCACCAGAAACCGCTAGAAAAGGTTTAAATATTTTAGCAGATTTAAAAATTTTAACCTTAAAACATGGTAGCGGGGCAATTGTATTATCTAAAGAGAAAGCAATGGAATTCATTAATCAATATGAAACAACTCATTCTATTGCTGTTATCAAAGATAATATCAGAAAAAACATTCACCAACAAAAGCAAGAAATGGAGGAGTTGTCTTTATTGGTTAATGACTTTATGATGCAAAGTCAATCAATCAGTAAGCAATATCCATTAGCACCCTATGAAATTATTTGTAGCCAGGATTCTGATCATTTTGGTAAATCTATTGGTGTCCTAAATTTATGGCATCAGACAGGTGCTACAGTAGTTGCTATCGAGCATGAAGGCCATTTCGTTATCTCTCCTGGACCTTATGC
>CAACWI010000216.1_pt1 | contig 34866 bp, 31 predicted proteins | sample 2275591 | NCBI WGS metagenome assembly CAACWI01 (sample SAMEA5312452, study PRJEB27640) | indoor metagenome | biome: indoor environment; feature: uncontrolled; material: polymer tiles stone | place: Germany | collected 2014-07-07
CAACGTGACGAAATCGAACGTGGTCAAGTTATTGCTAAACCAGGTTCAATCAACCCACATACTAAATTTAAAGGTGAAGTATATATCCTTTCTAAAGAAGAAGGTGGACGTCATACTCCATTCTTCAACAACTACCGTCCACAATTCTACTTCCGTACTACTGACGTAACAGGTTCTATCGAACTTCCAGCAGGTACAGAAATGGTTATGCCTGGTGATAACGTGGCAATTCAAGTTGAATTGATTCACCCAATCGCCGTAGAACAAGGTACTACATTCTCAATTCGTGAGGGTGGACGTACTGTTGGTTCAGGTATCGTTTCAGAAATCGAAGCTTAATTAAAATTAAGTTCCCAGATTAACAATTATTTGTCAGACAACAATTTAATTGTAAAGAGTCTCTTAGGAGGCTCTTTTTTGTAAATAATATGTTTTCAGAAAATTTCTGAAAAAAACTTGTGAATATATTCCTAAATTCCACTCAAATTCTTTTATTAGATAGTGAAATGTGATAAAATATAATTGTAAATAAAAAAAGAAGAGGTATGTGAAATGTCACGTAAACCATTTATTGCTGGTAACTGGAAAATGAACAAAAATCCTGAAGAAGCTAAAGCTTTTATTGAAGCAGTAGCGTCTAAATTGCCTTCATCAGAATTAGTTGAAGCTGGGATTGCAGCTCCCGCACTTGATTTAGCAACAGCTCTTGAAGCTGCTAAAGGTTCAGAACTTAAGATTGCAGCTCAAAATTCTTATTTTGAAAATACTGGTGCCTTCACTGGTGAAAATAGCCCTAAAGTATTAGCTGAAATGGGTACTGATTATGTTGTTATTGGACATTCAGAACGTCGTGAATATTTCCACGAAACTGACGAAGATATCAATAAAAAAGCAAAAGCAATTTTTGCTAACGGTTTGACTCCGATCATTTGTTGCGGTGAAACACTCGAAACTTATGAAGAAGGTAAAGCAGTTGAATTTGTAGGTGCTCAAGTTTCTAAAGCACTTGCTGGCTTATCTGAAGACCAAGTTTCTTCACTTGTTATTGCTTATGAACCAATCTGGGCTATTGGAACTGGTAAATCTGCAACTCAAGATGATGCTCAAAATATGTGTAAAGCAGTGCGTGATGTCGTTGCGGCTGACTTTGGTCAAGCAGTAGCAGATAAAGTTCGTGTTCAATATGGTGGTTCTGTTAAACCTGAAAACGTTGCATCATATATGGCTTGTCCTGATGTTGATGGCGCTTTAGTAGGTGGAGCATCGCTTGAAGCAGAAAGCTTCTTAGCCTTACTTGATTTTGTAAAATAATTAAAAAACTTCAGTCATCTGACTGGAGCTTTTTTTATTTTCTTCCTAAAATAGTTTTCACAAAGGAAATTGATTTGTGCTTTATTGGATTAGGGTAGTAAGTAAATTTTCCGGGAGCCCGTTCCACATAACCATTGAAGTTCTGTTTAAACCCAAGCACACCATCGCTACCATCAAAGTTTCCTTCAACACCAAGTAAATTATATCGTGGAATTCCTCGATCAATTGCTTCCAACATAGCATATTCTTGTAAGACAGTGGGGGCATAGAATTTATTGAATTCAGTGTAAGAACCACTAAAGAAATAGACTAGCTCTTGTTTGGTAAAAATGAACACAGACCCAGCTAGGATGACATCTTGATTTTGGTATTTTTCTATAAAGTCCTTAGCTTCTTTTTTTCGGACTTCAAAGGTTTGAAATTGACTTGAAATTTCTTTATGTTGGTTTTGTTTTTTTTCGGAATTAGGATTGATTTCTAAATCATGTTCTAATTTATCTAATTTTACACGTAATTTTGCTTGATCTTTTTCTAAATTAGTATGGTATTCTTGAAAATTTAAAGTTGCTACTAAAAATTCTGCATGTTCTCCAAAACTATCAAATAAATATTCATAGTATTCAAGTGATTTGTCATTATAATCACGACGATCTGAAGTAGAAGAAGTGATATCTTTAAAGAGATGTAATTCATCACGTTTCAAAGGACGGATTTTTATTCCAAATGTTTTGGCTTTTTTAACTAATGGTTTACCTTTTTTACTAAAAGACTTTATTAAATCTTTTTCAGTAAGTTGAGATAAATCCTTGATGTAATGCCAGTCAATTGACTCATAACCTTTTGTTAAACCTTCGTGTTTAAAACCAGCTTTTTTAAAAATGTCAGTTATTGAAAAGTTCTCTTCACTGATAGCATTACCATGATCATCAAATTTTTGGAAGACCTCGTATGGTTTTATTTCAAGTTCCATAACCTTCTTTTGTTTAGCAAAAGCACGAAGTTCAACAAGAAAATCGTGTAAGTATTTTTTATCTTCGAAAATTGGGCCATAATGAACTTCCATATGGTTGCCACCAAACATTGGTATTGAATAAATAAGTGCGGCTATTTGTAATTTTCCAGAACTGTCATTTAAACCAAGCAGATCAGTATGATGACCTCGTTTTTCAAGTAGAGATTTCATACTAATAGATTGTTCAAAAAATCGACGATCAACTGAATCAGCAAATTTTTCGAAAATTTCTTCAGTTAAAGTAATTAATGCCATTAGTGTTTGCTCCTTATTTGTTTTCGTAGGTTATAAGCTAACATTGCTGGACCATGGAGTGGACTGACTGGAATATTAAATTCGCCAGCAAATTCTTCTAAGGTCGGATTTAATTTTGACTTAAATTGATATAAACCACCATCCAAGTTGTTTTCGACACCACCCAGATTGTGCCAAGCACAGCCGCGTTTAAATGCTTCCTGGCCAGTTTCATACCAAGTTAAAAGTGCAGCTTGATAATTTCTGAATGTCTCATCCATACCAGCATATAAATTTTCTGAAGTCTTTCCGTAAACAATTGTCAAGGTACCTGCTAAAGGAGCCGTAGTGACACCAGTTTGAATATGCTCATTTAAGAAATTAATCTCACCAGTAAAACGGTCAATCGCATTTTCAGTTTCTTTTATCTTTCCTGGTTTTGTTTTATCAGTAAATTTACTTTTTGCTAACTTAGCTTGTTCCAGTTGATTTGTTAATTCTCGCTGACGTTTCACTAAATCTAAGCTAGTCATTGTGATATAAGAGTCATCTGGGTATGTGTCCATTAGTTTGCGGTAGTAATCAATTCCTCTTAGATTAATTCCTTTGCGGTCTTCGGTTTTCTTCATTAAAGTAGCAAAGTCTTCCAAAAGTTCTGGGCCACCAATGGTTAAATCAATCCCTTTATTTTGAGCAGTACGAATGGCCTGTTTTGTTTTCTTTGGAAGTAATTGAAAATCTGCATTTTTGGCATGAATGTTGGCTTGAATACGAGGTTGGATAGTTTGACCGATATCTCTGGTACGGCCTGTCCACTCGACGCCTAATCTTGTTAAAAACTTAATGAGGGTAATTGTTACTTCATCCTCTTCTTCATTAGTTTCAGGTTCTGTTGTAACCAGGTAACGAGTGAGGAAAAGCGAAGGGTCAAATTTAACAAAAATAGCTCGTTTACTTTTTCCGAATTCTTTTAATGAGGAGATGACAAAATCGACTAATTCATAATCAGTGTAATCCATGATTGGACCACGGGGAATATAAATTAAAGTGAAATTCATCGGCAAGTTCTTGATTAAGAGTGAGGCAGTAGCAACTAATTGGTCATCTTCATAAAAACCGATTCTTTCTGTCGACCAATTTGATTTGATGCCAGCCCAATTAGAACTTTGTAAGAGATTACATTGTTTGTTGTTTAGCAAAAATTCATCATGTTCTTTTTCAGAAATCCCAATTTTATAAGTATACATTAATTTAAAACCCACTCGCGTATAGCATGTGCTACGCCGCTTTCATTATTTGATTTGGTAATATGTTTGGCTATTTTCTTCAATTCTGGGACACCATTTTCCATGACAACAGGATTTGCAACAACTTCCAACATAGCACGGTCATTTTCGGCATCACCAATAGCCATTGTTTGGCTCATATCCAGACCTAGTTTATTAGCTAGATGAATAATAGCATTTCCCTTACTAACAGACTTTGTCATAAATTCTAAATAAAAGGGAGTTGATTTGACGATATTATATTTCTCATAAAAACTATCAGGAATATTTTTTATTGCCTCATCTAAGATTTCTGGTTCATCAATCATCATCATTTTGACAATTTCTCGATTTTGCATTTCTTCAGGAGTTCTGTAGAATATTGGCATGTTAACAAGGGTTGCTTCGTGAACAGTATATTTTCCAATGTTTCTGTTTGCAGTGTATATCCACTCTTTTGTGATAGCATGCATATGAACCCCAAGTTTTCTACTTAGGAATTCAATATCCAAATAATCTTCGTAAGACATAGTTTCTTTTACGATTTCTGCACCAGTAGCAGCATCTTGAACTAATCCACCATTAAAAGTAATTACATAATCACCTTGATGATTCAAATTTAATTCTTCCAATAGTTGGGTTACCCCAGCAATTGGTCTGCCAGTCGCAATAACGACGTGGACACCTTCTTTCTTAGCATCCTGTACAGCTTGATAGACTTCACTTGTTATTTTGCGATCATCAGTAATGAGTGTGCCATCGATATCAACAGCAACTAGTTTTACAGACATGGAATTCTCCTTGTAATTGTTAAATAATTATATTGTTAAAAAAACATCTACCTTCTATCATACTAAAAATGAATGAATTTGTCATCGAATTGCAAGGCTAAATTGACAAAGAAAACGTTTTAAATTAAAGATTTTTGTCAACATAAAAAAGGACAGACTTGTCCTTTAATTTGGAAATTGGAAATGCTCATTTGCCATATATGATTTGAATTCTTGTTTAATCGGTGCAAATAAATCATCAGTAAATAACATTTCTTTTGGGAAATAGAAGCGGCGATCACCGTAAATGGTACCAGTTAAAGTCTTTACAATAGGTGAAAGCTGTGATAATTCCGAACGAGTGCCATCCTTATGTATCATCTCGATTTGAGTTCTTGGATTTTTTGTTCTTGGTCGATAGATATCATATGGAAGATCAAAATTGACATGAACACCAGTGTAATATTCAGGGTCAAAGCCAACAGCTTCGACTAATTCAGTTAGTTTTTTTAAGTCTTTTTCTGAGTCTTTATCAAATGTTACTGATTTAAATATTTTACGATTTATAAAGCGACTAGCTAAATCGGCTAAAATATCATCAGTACTTGCCATCCAGTTTTGGAAATAAGTATTCATGACACCATCATCAAGTTTCAAATAGTCACTTAGGATGAAATCACCGCTTAAAAAAGGAATTAAACCAGGAGCGGTCTTTTCAAAATAGACTTGATCAGTCAAAAATAATTTTTTAGCTCTTTTTAATAAATTTTGTAAGTTGAGTTCAACACCTCGACTTGCAGGGTGGAAATAGACTTGCATATACATTTGGAAACGACTAACAATATAATCTTCCACGGCATGCATACCATTTTTTTCAAAGACGATACCATCTGAAACTGGTCTAATCACTCGTAAAATGCGCATTAAATCAAATTGGCCGTAGTTTGCTGCAGAGAAATACGAGTCCCTCAGGAGATAATCCATCCGATCACAGTCGATTTGACTTGAAATTAATTGAACGACCTGTTTATTTGGGTAAGTATGATTAATGACACTTGCTACTTTTTCAGGAAACTCCGGAGAAACCCGGATTAATATCTGATTAATTTCTGTATCTGGATTACAAATTATTTCTTGTGTGATTGCCTCATGATCAGTATCAAATAATTTCTCGAAGGTGTGAGAATAAGCACCATGACCAATATCATGGAGTAGCGCAGCTGTCATCGTCAATAGCGATTCTTCGGATTTCCAAACGTCGCTATATCGCTCATCAAAGATTTCTGTAACGCGTCGAGCAATTTCATAAACACCAAGGCAATGTGAAAAACGACTATGTTCTGCACCGTGGAAGGTAAAGGCCGTAGTCGGAACTTGTTTTATACGACGGAGTCTTTGAAATTCTCTAGAATTGACGAGATCATAGATGACTCTTTGATTGATGTGAATATAGTTATGGACAGGATCTCTGAATACTTTTTCGTTCATAAGTTTATTATAACAAAAATTGCTAAAATACACAGAAATTGGTAAAATAGACTGATTAAAAATTGTTTTAAGAGTAGAAAGATAAGAATGACAATCATAATAAAAAACACAATCAGATACGATAATCAAGTTGAGAAAATAAGAGAAGAGTATCCATGCCAATTTTTAGAAAAAGGGAATCATAATTATCTTATCTATCAGAATGCTGAGGATGAGAAAGTTGTGATTAAATTTAATTCAGAGGAGATGACGATTAGTCGCTTTTCAAAACCACAATCGATCATGAAATTTAAAAATGGTAAACAAGCATTAATTGCTGTGCCAACGCCTGTAGGGATTCAACAATTTCTGACTGATACAAGTTCCTTTACTCTAGATAGCTTACAACAAAAAGTACATATATCTTATAAACTTCTGCAAGAAAGTAGTCAATTAGAATTTGCGGATTACCATTTAGAAATAGAATGGACTTAAAAATGGGAAAAAAGAAAAATAATGGCATGGGCAGTGTTACTGCTGCATTATTAGCTAATCTAGTAGTTGCAATTTCAAAGTTTGTTGCTTTTCTTTTTTCGGGTTCAACAGCGATGATGAATGAGTCGATTCATAGTTTAGTTGACTGTGGAAATCAGGTTCTACTTTTAATTGGTGATAAAAAGTCAAAAAATTTAGCCTCTTCAACCCACCCTTTTGGGGAAACAAGAGCCAAATATTTTTATAGTACAGTTGTGGCAATGATGCTCTTTTTTGGTGGGGGAGCTCTTGGTATTATGGAAGCTATAAAAAAAATGCTGAAGGCAATCACTCCATTGAAAATCCTTATTTAGTTTTAATAGTCCTTGTTTTTGGGGTTATTGTTGAAGGAAGTAGCTTGAGAGTTGCTTTTAAAGAAATCAAAGAATTAAATAATGATAATTTACCAATACTAAAATTTCTTCGGGAAAGTCGTCATAGTGAAATAATAATTGTTTTTGCGGAAGATTTTTGTGCAGTTGTCGGACTTGCAATGGCTTTTATAGGAACAATTTTATCAATGGTAACTCATAATAGCTTCTATGATACCTTCTCGGGATTACTTATTGGAATTATGCTTTGTCTAGTAGCTGTATTGCTAGCTAAAGAGTTTTATGGTTTATTAATTGGTGAAAGTGTAACAGATACCGATTTGAAAATAATTGAGTCTGCCTTTGAATATCCGGATGTCCAGCGAGTAATTGATATAAAGACTATACATTTAAGTGCTATTGATATTTTGATTACAGCCAAGATTGAATTGACTGAAAATCACATTACTAAGTCATCACACCTTATTAATCAAATTGAGGCAACTATTCGGCAAGGATTAACTGATAAAAAAGCCTATATTTATATAGAATTAGACCAATTCGATGAAAACTACAGTCGTCCCTTTTTTTAAAATCATCAGACGATTAGCCCTGTATTTTTGAAAATTACAGGGTTTTCACTTGTTTTTTTCAAAGATTTTTAATATAATAGACGTAATTCAAGGGAGTAGCAGACGGTTTACCGTGGCTTGTGTCGTCAGTACGGAATTTCGATTTCCGGCACAGTCTGAAACAGCGAGACTTGTTTAAGAAATAAACAGGTCTTTTTAGATACTTTTGAGAGACCAAGGAGGAGACTAATTTGTCGAAGGAACAAAAGAAACAAGCCTTTTACGTAGAGTCAGAGGAATCTGTCTTAAACTTGCTACAATCCAGCAGAGAAGGTTTAAGTACAGAGCAAGTGGAAACACGTTTAGCAGAATATGGTCGTAATGAATTAGACGAGGGTGAAAAACGAAGTCTATTTATGAAATTCATTGATCAATTCAAGGATTTAATGATTATTATTTTAATCGTTGCCGCAATACTTTCAGTAGTAACTGAAGGTGCAGAAGGTTTAACAGATGCTATTATCATTTTAGCTGTTGTTATCCTAAATGCCGCATTTGGTGTCTACCAAGAAGGTCAAGCTGAAGCCGCTATTGAAGCTCTGAAATCAATGTCAAGCCCAATCGCTCGTGTTCGTCGTAATGGGCATGTCGTAGAAGTTGATTCTAAAGAATTGGTGCCCGGTGATATTGTTCTCTTAGAAGCTGGCGACGTTGTCCCTGCGGATATGAGATTCTTAGAAGCTAATTCGCTTAAGATTGAAGAATCAGCCCTAACTGGTGAATCTGTACCCGTAGAAAAAGATTTGAATGCTACTGTAGTAGCTGACGCGGGTATTGGTGACCGCGTCAATATGGGTTACCAAAACTCAAACGTGACTTATGGTCGTGGGACAGGTGTTGTTACAAACACTGGTATGTTTACTGAAGTTGGTCATATTGCAGGTATGCTTGCAAATGCTGATGAAACAGATACACCATTAAAACAAAACTTAGATAGTTTATCTAAAATCTTGACATATGCTATCTTGGTTATTGCGGCAGTGACATTTGCCGTTGGTGTATTCATGCGTGGTGAAGGAATGCTTGAAGGTTTAATGACCTCAGTCGCACTTGCGGTTGCAGCTATTCCAGAAGGATTACCTGCAATTGTTACTGTTGTACTTTCCCTTGGTACACAAGTATTAGCCAAACGTAATGCCATTATTCGTAAATTACCAGCAGTTGAAACATTAGGTTCAACCGAAATCATTGCTTCAGATAAAACTGGTACATTGACAATGAACCAAATGACTGTTGAGCAAATTTATACAAATGGTAGTTTACAACATTCAGCTCAAGAAATTCCTGCTGAAAATAATACTCTTCGTGTTATGAATTATGCAAATGACACAAAGATTGACCAAACTGGTAAATTAATTGGTGACCCAACAGAAACAGCTTTAGTACAATATGGATTAGATCATAGTTTTGATGTTCGTGACTATATGATGACTGAACCACGTGTTGCTGAGTTACCATTTGATTCAGATAGAAAATTAATGTCAACAATTCATAAAGAAGCTGATGGCAAATATTTCGTAGCAGTTAAAGGTGCACCTGATCAATTATTAAAACGTGTTACTCAAATTGAGGAAAATGGTCAAGTTCGCCCAATTACTGATCAAGATAAACAAACTATCCTTGATACAAACAAGAGCCTAGCTAAACAAGCTCTTCGTGTCTTGATGATGGCTTACAAGTACACTGAAGCTGTACCAACATTAGAATCAGCTGTCGTTGAATCTGAGTTAGTCTTCTCAGGACTTGTAGGGATGATTGACCCTGAACGTCCAGAAGCTGCAGAAGCTGTTAAGGTTGCTAAAGATGCGGGTATTCGTCCAATTATGATTACTGGTGACCACCAAGACACTGCAGAAGCAATTGCTAAACGTCTAGGAATTATAAATGAAACAGACAATGAAGATCACGTCTTTACTGGAGCTGAACTGAATGAAATTTCTGATGAAGAATTCCAAAAAGTCTTTAAGCAATATTCTGTTTATGCGCGTGTTTCACCGGAACATAAAGTACGTATTGTAAAAGCTTGGCAAAACGAAGGTAAAGTTGTTGCCATGACTGGTGATGGGGTTAATGATGCACCTTCACTTAAAACAGCTGATATTGGTATTGGTATGGGTATTACTGGTACAGAAGTTTCTAAAGGAGCTTCTGACATGGTCCTTGCTGATGATAACTTTGCTACAATTATTGTTGCTGTTGAAGAAGGAAGAAAAGTCTTCTCAAACATTCAAAAAACAATTCAGTACTTGCTCTCAGCAAATATGGCCGAAGTATTTACAATCTTCTTGGCAACATTATTTGGTTGGGATGTATTACAACCAGTACATTTACTTTGGATTAACTTAGTTACAGATACATTACCTGCCATTGCCTTAGGTGTTGAACCAGCAGAACCAGGTGTTATGAAACACAAACCTCGTGGACGTAAATCAAGTTTCTTCGACGGTGGTGTTAAGGAAGCTATCCTTTACCAAGGTGCTTTCCAGACAATGCTTGTTTTAGGAGTTTATGCATTTGCCTTGTTCTTCCCAGAGCATGCTACAAATAAAGAAATTCATGCTGATGCCCTAACAATGGCTTACGTTACTCTTGGACTAATCCAATTGGTACACGCTTATAATGTTAAGTCTGTTTACCAATCAATGTTCAAAGTTGGATTATTTAGGAATAAATTATTTAATTACTCTATTCCAGCTGCCTTCATTATGCTAATGGTGACAGTTGTTGTACCTGGTTTTAATAAATTTTTCCATGTTTCACACCTTAGTATGACTCAATGGTTAGTTGTCATTGCAGGTTCATTATTAATGGTTGTTCTTGTTGAAATTGTAAAAGCTGTTCAACGCGCTATGGGACAAGACGAAAAAGCAATTTAATATATAAAAAAACAGATTTTTTAAAAATCTGTTTTTTCTTTTAATATAAATTTGTACCTAGGAATAAGTAGCCACAAAACAATAAGAAGTAATGAGCAGTTTGATAAATCATTCGTAGATGTATTTGATTATAAAAATATTGTACCTGTTGAAAATTTACCTGAATTGCAATTGACATATAAAGAACCTCTTATTTTTCAAATCACCTTATTCAGTATTTGCGAGCTTTTGCAATACTAAATAAGGTATCATATGGTAAACTAAAACTAGAATATACATTAGGAGTCATCATGACAGTAATTTTTGCCCATCGTGGGAGTAAATCAAATAGACCTGAAAATACACTTGCTTCTTTTTATGAAGCATTAAGAGTAGGGGCAGACGGGATTGAGTTAGATGTCCACCGTAGTCTGGATAATCATTTAGTTGTCATACATGATGAAACTGTTGACAGAACAACTAATGGAATTGGTTTAGTTAGAAATTTAACATTGGCACAATTAAAAGAACTGGATGCTGGTTCTTGGTTTGCTCCAGAGTATTTTCGTGAAAGAATTTCAACCTTAAAAGAGGTCCTGCATTTTTTAGTCGAACAAGATTTCCGCGGAACACTAAATATTGAAATAAAAACAGATAAATACCACTATCCGGGGATTGAACACGATGTGGCTCAAGTGATGCACTCTCAAAAATGGCCATTTGACTATCTATACTGTAGTTTTAATTTCAAAAGCTTAGAAATAATGGCCCAGGAAGATCCTGGAATAGAATTAGCCTTTTTGATGAAAAAAAACCCATTTCACATTTGGTTAGGGCGAAAAACACCATTTGTGGGTGCAATTCATCCAAATAAGTTATGGTTTTTAAATGATTTAACAGTTGCAAAAAGTTTTTCCAAATCGGTTCGACCTTGGACTTTAAATAAAGAAAAACAAATGAACCTGGCCTATAAGTACGAACTGGCTGGATTTATGACAGATTTTCCTGAGCTAGCAGTGGCTCTAAGACAAACTTGGCAAAACAAAAACCAATAGATTGAAAAGAACCACTTATAATGGATAGTATAAAAAAGCAATGTATACTGTTTATATAAGGAGGTTCTTTTTAGATCATCTACTGGTTTTTTTGATGGTTAATTTTACTTGAGGTAATAAATAACTAACAAATATTAGCAAAATGGAAACTAGACTGATGTAGTATAGAACCGATGAATTATATGACAGAAATAAATGGCTTATTAAGATAGTAGCTACCCCAAGCCAGAAGAGAAGAAGGTTAAGAGGATTGTCTTGAATGATAACTAGATCCTGATTGTCGACAACTTTTGCTTTCTGCAGACTAGCTTTCACTTTCAGCTTTTCTTGTTTATCAATTTTGCACTTAATTTCTTGATTATTTTTAAGCTTTGCAGTGTAAGTATTGCCAATGTAAATTGTAATTTTTGTGCCAATTTTAGCAAAATGGGTTTCCCGTTTAATAATCATTATCTTTTTCATCCTCAATCTCAAAAATGGACATAGCTGACTGGAATTCCTTTGCTAATTCTTGTTTGCGGAAATTCTCAAATTCAGGTAGACGTCGAATAGCAGCGAAGCGTTTATTTAAATTCGAAAAATCTTCAGGAATTAAGTCAGGGTGCTTAACTAAAAAATCATTACTGATCTTCCATTCCTTTTGATAGCCGAGCGGCCGAGAGTGGTAAGTCACATCATCAATTTGCTGTGGAACCATGCGATGGTGATTGTGACCAAAATAGACCGTTTTAACCTGGTATTTTTGAAAGATGTCGTGAAATTTTTGACTCCCTAAGAATGCATTGAAGGGTAGGAGTTTGGGATGTTGTAAAATAAAATCACTATGTGGGACAAAATGCATACTAATAATAATATCACCTGATAAGGAAGCAAGTGTCTCTTCAAGATTTTGACAAGACCTTTGGGTCAAATCAATATCTGACAGAGGTCGTTTCAAACGACGATCAAACCAAAAGGTATTTTTAAAAGTAATATTTTCTGCAATTGATCTTTCTGGGAAGTATGAATAATCATACCAACCATGAAAAGCTACGAGTGTAACTTGTCCGGATAAGGGAATTACTTGAAAATCGAGCTCTTCAATTCTATCCTCATTTATATCTAAGAGGTCATGATTGCCAAGATTGTGACTAATAGTTACACGCGAATCAATTTCTTGAAAAAAAGGCAAAGTTTGTCGATCATAATGATTCGAAATATCTCCCGCTAAATGGAGATGGTCAATATTTTGATCGTGTAGCACTTGGTTTAAACAGTCGATATCTTCTTGACTAAATTGATTGATATCAATGTGTAAGTCACTCATAATAGCTAATTTCTTCATGACTTCATTTTATCAAAATTCACATAATATAGCTATTTATGATAAAATAACTAAAAAGAGAGGTTGTGCTATGGTCAAAGCAATTATATTTGATATGGATGGTGTATTATTCGACACGGAGCCTTATTATTTTGAAAGACGCAAACGATTCTTGGACAGTCAGGATATTTCCATTAGTCATATGTCACCTAAAGATTTTATTGGTGGCAATTTACAACAAGTATGGCATCAACTCTTGGGTGAGCATTTTCAAGCAGCGCAAGTTCAAGCAATAAGTGATGATTATGAAGAATTTAAGAAAAATAACCCAGTTCCCTATACTGAACTTCTATTTCCAAAAATAAAAGAGACATTGCAACAATTGACAGAGAAAAATATTAAACTAGCTTTGGCTTCTAATTCTAGTCCAAGTGATGTTCAGCGAGCTATCGCGTCCTGCCAATTGAAAGACTATTTTGACTATGTCTTAACTGCTAAAGATGTTGACAATCCTAAACCTGCCCCTGATATTTATCTGAAAGTTGGTCACTTATTAGGTTTACCAAAGAATGAAGTCTGGGTTATTGAGGATAGTCAAAAGGGGATTTCTGCTGCAAAAGAGGCAGGGTATCAGGTATATGGCATTAAAGATTATCGCTATGGGATTGATCAGGATCAAGCGGATCACATAATCGATAATATTTCAGAGTTGATTTCATTAATAACTGATAAATAATAAAAATACTTCTTAATTGAAGTGTTTTTTGTAAGCCTTTACACTTTTTGGTTGGCATTTTTTTTGAGAAGTTTTACAATGATTTTAGGAGTCTTTTTTAACTTCAAAAATAGTACTTCTAACGAAAGGAAAAAATAACTTAAAATGTCTAACTATTATCAATTGTTGAAAGAAAAATTCCCAAGCAAGTCATCACTGGTTACAGAAATGATAAACCTTGATGCTATTTGTCACCTTCCTAAAGGAACAGAGCATTTTTTAAGTGATTTGCATGGTGAGTATGAAGCTTTTGATTATCTGCTTAGAAATGGGTCTGGGTCTATAAAAAAGAAAGTTGCTGAGTGTTTTACTGATAGAACAGACGAGGAAATTGAATTTCTTTGCCAGTACATTTATTATCCAAAAGAAAAAATTGAAGTTAGACAAGAAGTATTAAGTTCAAATGGACTCATAGAAGAACTAACCCTTTTTCTTCCAGATTTATTACAACTGGTCAAATATATTGGTGGAAAATATACCCGATCTAAGGTCCGTAAAATGATGGCAGCTGATTATGCCTATATTATGGAAGAATTATTAATCGTTGAACAACCAGATGAAAATAAAATTTCCTACTATAATGCAATCATTTCAAAGGTTATTGAATTAGATCAATTGGATGACTTGTTTATTGCTTTTGCAACATTAATCCAAGATTTGTCAATTGATCATTTACATGTTGTAGGTGATATTTTTGACCGTGGAAAATATCCAGATTTAATTATTGACCGTCTGCAAAAGTTTAATAAAATTGATATCCAATGGGGAAACCATGATATAACATGGATTGGAGCAGTTTCAGGCTCAACAATTTGTATGATTAATGTAATCCGAATTGCTGCCAGATATAATAGTATAGCTTTGATTGAAGATCGATATGGCATAAATTTGCGGAGCTTAATCGAGTATTCGCAAAAGAATTTTGAACCTGAGGAAGTCTTTAACCCGATTTTAGATGGTGACGATATTTCTGAGTCGGATAAAGTCATGTTGAATAAATTACAACAAGCAACTGCAAACTTACAATTTAAACTAGAACACCAATTAATAGCACGACGCCCTGATTTTGATATGCAAGCCTCAAACCTCTTCACAAAGATTAATCGTGAGGAAAAAACAATTGAAATCAAAGGGAAAACTTATCCCTTACAGTCATTCCCATACCAGATGATAGATTGGGAAAGCCCTGAACAATTAACTGATGAAGAAGAACGAATTCTTTCAGGATTAATGCATCGTTTCCAGACTTCAAACCGTTTAATTCAGCAAATCGACTTCTTAATGGAAAATGGCTCCATTTATAAAGTTACCAATAATAATCTCCTTTTTCATGGCGGTATGCCCATGCATTCTAATGGTGATTTCAAGTCCATGCGTTTTGGGAATCAAGTTTACTGTGGAAAAGATTTAATGAACTTTTTCCAAAAACAAGTCATAAAATCCTATAAAAATAAAGATAAACATGATGATTTTGAAACAGATCTATTTTGGTACTTATGGTGTGGAGAAGTCTCTTCACTCTTTGGAAAAGACAGAATGACGACCTTTGAACGGTATTATATAGCTGACAAAGAAACACATGTTGAAATAAAAAATGCTTATTATCAATTGCGAGAGAGAGAAGATATCTGTTTGAGGCTCTTGAATGAATTTGGTCTTGATGAAACAGCTCATATTGTTAATGGCCATACGCCAGTTAAAGAAAAAGTTGGTGAAATTCCAATTAAGGCAAATGGTAGGATTATCATTATTGATGGTGGTCTGGCTAAAGGCTATCAGAAAAAAACTGGAATTGCTGGCTACACCTTGATTTCTAATTCATACGGCTTGGAATTAGTCGCCCATAAACCATTTTCTTCAGTAGAAGATGTCTTAGAGGGTAAATGTGATATCATTTTCATCAAGCGACTGGTTGAGGAAGTTTCGCAACGGACCTTGGTCAAAGAAACAGACAACGGGAAAGCAATTTTGAAAGAAATTTCGGAGCTCGATTATCTTTTCCATCACTTTGATTTATACTAAAGAAAGAGGAAGACGGGTGACTAACCTACACTTCCTTTTTATTGTTATAACTTTTTAATAAAAGTCATAATTCGTAATCACTTCGTCTTGAACTCTTTATAAAATTCGATTATGATAGTAGTATGGAAATTAAGGTGGCAATTCAACAATTAGCCCAAGAAATTGGGATTTCAAAAATTGGTTTTACAAGTGCAGATGATTTTGCTTATTTGGAAAAATCGCTGCGCTTGAGTATTGAAGAGGGACGAAACTCAGGTTTTGAACATAAAAATATCGAGGAAAGAATCCGTCCAAAATTATCCTTGGAATCCGCAAAAACGATTATTTCGATTGCAGTTGCCTATCCCCACAAATTACCAATAGCTCCGCAGAAAACAGAATATAAAAGAGGTAAAATTACGCCTAATTCTTGGGGTATAGATTACCATCATGTCCTTGCTGATAAATTAGAAAAATTAGCTCAGGGTATTGAAGCCTTGACAGCAGATTTTGAGTATAAAGGTATGGTTGACACTGGGGCACTGGTCGATACGGCAGTAGCTAAAAGAGCAGGAATTGGCTTTATTGGAAAAAACGGTTTAGTTATTTCTAAAGAATTTGGTTCTTACATGTATCTTGGTGAATTAATCACTAATTTAGAGATTGAACCTGATCAAGAAGTTGATTATGGCTGCGGTGATTGTACAAGGTGCTTAGATGCCTGTCCGACTTCTTGTCTAATCGGTGACGGCACCATGGATGCCAAACGGTGTTTATCCTTTCAAACGCAAGATAAAGGGATGATGGACCTCGAGTTTCGTAAAAAAATTAAAACAGTCATTTATGGTTGTGATATTTGTCAGATTTCTTGCCCTTATAATAAGGGGATTTCCAATCCCTTAGCAAGTGATATTGACCCGGACTTAGCACTGCCAGAACTAATTCCATTCTTGGAGTTGTCAAACAAAGGTTTCAAAGAAAAGTTTGGTCAGATAGCTGCCTCTTGGCGTGGTAAAAACATTCTCCAACGCAATGCCATTATCGCATTAGCTAATGGACATGACCGCACAGCCATTGTCAAATTAATGGAAATCATTGATAAGAATAATAATCCGATTCATACGGCAACGGCAATTTGGGCGCTGGGTGAAATAGTTAAGAAGCCTGATTCAGCAATGATTGATTTTATGGCAACTATTGCTATTACGGATGAGCAGGTTAAAAAAGAATTTGAATTAGTTCGTGCAAAATGGCAATTCTAAAGGCAGTGTGTTAAAATAGGGAAGATAAAAAGAGAAGAAGGTAAACGTATGGAAGTGGCAGAAATACGCCAAAAAATAGAAGAAAATAAAGAGAAGTTGACTAGCTTCAGGAGGTCTCTTTGACTTAGATCGTCTGGAAGAAGACATTGCGCTCTTAGAAAATCAAATGTCTGAGCCTGATTTTTGGAATGATAATATTGCTGCTCAAAAGACATCCCAAGAATTGAATGAGTTAAAAGTTAAGTTTGATACATACCATGATATGCAGAACTTGTCTGAAGAGACTGAACTATATTTAGAAATGTTAGATGAAGATGATTCACTTCAAGAGGAATTAGAAGCAAGTTTAGAAAAACTTGATCAGATTTTATCAAGTTATGAAATGACCTTACTCTTATCAGAGCCTTATGATCATAATAATGCCATTCTTGAAATTCATCCAGGGTCAGGTGGAACGGAAGCTCAAGATTGGGCTGATATGCTCTTTCGAATGTATACCCGTTTTGGTAATGCTAAAGGCTTCAAAGTGGAAACTTTGGATTACCAAGCTGGTGATGAGGCAGGTATCAAGTCTGTTACTTTGTCTTTTGAAGGTCCAAATGCTTATGGCTTTCTCAAGTCAGAAATGGGTGTTCACCGTTTAGTTCGAATTTCACCTTTTGACTCAGCTAAGCGCCGTCACACCTCATTTACTTCCGTTGAAGTTATGCCTGAATTGGATGACACGATTGAAGTGGATATCCGTGATGATGATATTAAAATGGATACCTTCCGTTCGGGTGGCGCCGGTGGACAGAACGTCAACAAAGTATCGACTGGGGTTCGTTTGACACATATCCCAACAGGAATTGTGGTTGCTTCAACTGTTGACCGAACGCAATACGGAAACAGAGACCGAGCAATGAAGATGTTGCAGGCCAAACTATATCAATTAGAACAAGAGAAAAAAGCTGAGGAAGTTAATGCTTTGAAAGGTGATAAAAAAGAGATTACCTGGGGAAGCCAAATTCGTTCTTATGTCTTTACGCCATATACAATGGTTAAAGATCATCGAACTAGCTTTGAAGTTGCTCAAGTTGATAAAGTAATGGATGGCGACATTGATGGCTTCATTGATGCTTACCTTAAGTGGCGTATGAATGATGACTAAGATACTAAAAAAATAGAAAGAAGAAAATAATGGCTTTAATTGAAATGAAGGATGTTTCTAAGAAATATCGCAAATCAACAACAGCCTTGCGTGATCTTACAGTTTCTGTAGATCAAGGTGAGTTTGTTTATTTGGTTGGACCTTCTGGTGCAGGTAAATCTAGTTTCATCAAATTATTATACCGTGAAGAAAAAGTGTCAACTGGCTCTCTTTATGTTGGAGAATTTGACTTAACAAAACTTCGGAAAAAAGATATTCCAATTCTTCGTCGTAATATTGGGGTTGTCTTCCAGGACTACAAACTGTTAGAAAGGAAAACAGTTTTTGAAAATATAGCTTATGCTATGGAAGTTATTGGTGAAAAACGTCGCAATATCAAAAAACGAGTTCCGGAGGTTTTGGAACTTGTTGGTTTGAAACATAAAATGCGTTCTTTCCCAAATCAATTATCTGGTGGGGAGCAACAACGTGTTGCTATCGCGCGAGCAATTGTCAATAATCCTAAACTATTGATTGCTGATGAACCAACAGGTAACTTAGACCCAGAAATTTCATGGGAAATCATGCAATTGCTTGAAAGAATTAACCTTCAAGGGACAACAATTTTAATGGCAACGCATAATAGTCATATCGTAAACACGCTTCGTCACCGCGTAATTGCGATTGAAGATGGACGTATCGTCCGCGATGATGAGGAAGGAGAATACGGTTACGATGATTAGATACTTTTTCCGTCATATTTGGGAATCAATAAAGAATCTCAAACGTAATATTTGGATGACCATTGCTGCAGTTAGTTCAGTAGCAATTACTTTAACTTTAGTTGGTATCTTTGCTGCAACTTTATTAAATATTCAGCGAGTTGCATCTGGTGTTCAAAATAATATTCAAATTAATACTTATTTAGATGTTGATTCAACTGATACAGCTAAAATAATTCAAAATACAGCTGGTAAACAAGTCAAGAATGACAAATACCATGAAATATATGATCAAATTGTGCAAGTGCCTGGTGTTAATAAAGTTACTTTCTCAAGTAAAGATGAACAGTTGAAAAAATTACAAGACACTATGGGTGATGTTTGGAAAATGTATGATAAAGATACAAATCCCTTACAAGACATCTATATTGTAGAGACTAAAAAATCAACACAAGTTAAGTCAGCTAGTGAGCAAATCAAAACGATCACTGGTGTTGAATCTGTTGACTACGGTGGTGTTAACTCAGAAAAACTATTTAAGTTCTCAGACTTTATCAAAACATGGGGACTTGTGGGAACTGGCTTATTGATCATAATTGCTATTTTCCTTATTTCTAACACAATCCGCATGACTATTATGAGTCGTCAACGAGACATTGAAATTATGCGTCTGGTTGGAGCAAAAAATTCTTATATCCGTGGACCATTCTTCTTTGAAGGTGCTTGGGTAGGATTTTTAGGAGCTATTCTTCCATCAGTTATCATTTACTTCTTATATGTATTTGCCTATCGCCAATTTACCCCTGAGCTACAATTAAATGGATTATCAATGTATCCAATTAATTATTACCTCTACATTTTGATTGGTGCATTGTTTGTCATTGGGATTATTATTGGGTCACTTGGTTCAGTCTTATCTATGAGACGGTATCTTAAATTTTAATAAAAAAAAACACTTCGGATAATAATCTGAAGTGTTTTTACTTTAAGAATGGATTGAAATTTTTTTCATGGCCAATTGTTGTCGGTTTACCATGACCTGGAAAGACCTGATAGTGGTTTGGTAAGGTGAATAATTTTTCTTTAATAGATTTTGATAATTGGTCGAAGTCGCCTGTTGGTAAATCGGACCGTCCGACACTTTCAAAGAATAAAGCATCCCCAGTGATGACAATTTCTTCCTCATCAAAAACAAAAGACACGCCTCCAATAGAATGGCCAGGTGTTTCTAGCACAGTGAAATTGAAGTCATCGACATGATAGTTTTTACCACTAATGAATAACTCTTCAGCAGGTTTTGTAATCACATCTGGAATATCTGCATGACGAATTAAACCAGAGAGATTGTCCTTCGGTGTGAATAACCAAGAAGCTTCTTTAGGTGATACATAAACTGATGGCCAGTCACAGTGTGCTCGAACTAAATCTAAACTTATTATATGATCATAGTGAGTATGCGTCAGCAATATTGCAGCTATAGGTTTATCAATTCTGGCAATAGAACTTAAAATATCTTGCCCATTACTACCTGGATCAATGATTATTAAAGAATTTTTATTCTCAAGGATATAAGTGTTTTCACTTGCAATTTCGTTTGTTATCGTTGTTATCTTCATATTTTTAGTGTATCAAATTTAAGGTAAAATACCTAAGAAAAAGATAGCAATTTTTAGATTTTTAATAAGAAAATGTTGCATACTTTGATAATCACTCTTTAGAAGTTCTTATCTCAAAACTTTAACTCGCTATGTCAATGGAGCTAATAAAAACATGGTATAATATTAGTATTATGACAAAAGAAAAAAATCCCAAATATGCTGTGATTGATTTGGAAGCTACGAGTGCCGGAACTGCAGCAAAAATTATTCAAGTGGGTATTGTTATTGTTGAAGGTGGAAAGATTACTAACACTTATCAAACGGATGTAAATCCGCATGAAGATTTATCTGACCATATAAAATTATTGACTGGTATATCTGATCAACAATTAGCAAGTGCGCCTGAGTTCTCACAAATAGCAGGAACTATCTTTGATTTGATTAAAGATTGTATTTTTGTTGCTCATAATGTTAAGTTTGATGCTAATTTACTTGCTGAAGCATTGTTTTTTGAAGGCTTTGAATTACGAACACCTAGGGTTGATACTGTGGAATTAGCCCAAGTCTTTTTCCCACACTTGGAAAAATATAATTTAACTTATCTCTCAACAGAATTGAATTTAGAGTTATCGGATGCTCATACTGCAATTGCAGATGCAATGGCTACAGCCAATTTACTCTTAGTTTTACAAGATAAGATAAAATCTCTTCCAAAAGAAAGTTTAGCATATATCCTTCGCTACTCGGATAGTCTTATTTTTGAATCAGATTTGCTCATAGAAGAAGGACTCAAACATGCTAAGCCCTTAGATGCCATGGAATTTCAATTAATCGATGACTTAGTTATTCGGAAGGATCAACCTTCGCTTGATGCTTTAAAATTATCACAGTCGTTTGAAATTAATACAGCTTTATTGGGTCTTGAGAATAGACCTTTACAAAACCAGTTTGCTAGTTTAGTTGAAGACGCCTTTAATCAGCCTCAAGCTAGTTTTATTCAAGCTCAAGCAGGTATAGGCAAAACCTATGGCTATTTGTTACCACTCTTAGCTAAAGCAGATGGTAATCAAGTTTTGGTAAGTGTCCCAACTAAAATCCTGCAAGATCAGATGATGGCAAAGGAATTGCAATCTTTGATAGATCAATACCACATCAAAGCACACAGTTTAAAAGGACCAGGTAATTACATTAAACTTGATACTTTTAAAGCCAGTTTAGAAGAAATTCATGATAACCGTTTGATAAATCGCTATAAGATGCAATTAATAGTTTGGCTATTAGAAACAAAAACAGGTGATTTGGATGAAATCAAGCAGAAACAACGCTATGAAGCTTACTTTGAAGCTATCAAACATGATGGTCAGTTGACTCAATCATCCCCATTTTATGATTACGATTATTGGCAAAAATCATATGAAAAGGCAAAAAAAGCCGATTTGCTGATCACAAATCATGCCTATTTTTTACATCGTGTAGAGGATGATAAGAACTTTGCCAAAGGCAAAGTCTTAGTTTTTGATGAAGCACAAGGTATGATGATACAATTAGATCATCTTTCAAGACAACAAGTTAATTTAACCCAAACTTTATTGGATATTCAGGAAAAAATCAATCTTACTGGGTCATTACTGGAAAAACGTCTTTACGAAAGTCTTGCTTTTGAGTTATCACAACTTACCAGTCAGTTCTACCATTCTCCAAAAATAGAAATTTCCAAGGAGCAAATTAAGTCCTTGAAAGTTTTGGTCGAGGAAATTGGTGATACCGACTTAATTGAACTATCGGATGCTTTTCGCTATCAAGATGGTGACTATTGGCTATCAAGTAAGGTCAATCAAGACAAGCGGGTAACCTATCTTAATGCAACCAATCAGCAGTTTATAAATTTTAAAAATTTCCTTCCTGAAACGACTAAAACCTATTTTATCTCAGCTACTTTACAGATTAGTCCACAAGTTTCACTGGCTGACTTATTAGGATTTGACTCTTTTTCTTATGACATTATTGTTAAGGAAAAATCGCAGAGCCAATTAGTCATTATTGATCAGGACATGCCAATTTTGGATGGGCTTTCAGACCATGATTATAGTCAAGAAATTGCTAAGCGCATCTATCACTTAAGGTCCTTGAACTATCCCATTTTGGTCCTCTTTAATTCACGACACCATCTCTTTATGGTTTCTGAACTGTTAGACCAATGGAAAGTTCCTCATTTAAGTCAGGAAAAAAACGGTTCAGCTTATAATATTAAACGTCGTTTTGATCGTGGGGAGCACTCAATCTTACTCGGCATGGGAGCTTTCTGGGAAGGTGTTGATTTTATCCATGCTGACCGGATGATTGAAGTTATTACACGGATGCCATTTGATAATCCTAAAGATTTATTTGTCAAAAAAATGAGTAATTATATTAGTTCAAAAGGCAAACATGCTTTTAGAGATTATTTCCTACCGATGACAATTCTCAAGTTAAAACAGGCAATTGGCCGTACAATGCGCCGACATAATCAGAAATCCTGTGTGCTTATTTTGGATAAGCGAATTATTGTTAAATCATATGGTCCGGAAGTTTTAGCAGGTTTGGACCAAGAATTTCTTGTTATTGATGAAAAATTTGAAAAGTGCCTAGGTGAAATGGCCCATTTTCTGCTATAATAGAAAAGATCACATGTTATTTTTTAGAAAAACCAAACAATATCATTTTATTTTGACTGATAATAGCCAAATAACGATTGACCATTGATTTTTAAGAGTCTTGTCATGTGATAAAGGAGAAACAATGACAAAGTTATCTAAACGTGTTTTAGAAATGGAAGAAAGTGTTACAATGGCCGCAGGTGCGCGTGCAAAAGAGCTTAAAGCACAAGGTAAAGACATCTTAAGTTTGACACTTGGAGAACCAGATTTTGTAACACCTAAAAATATTCAAGCAAAAGCGATTGAATCCATTGAAAATGGGAAAGCTAGTTTCTATACAGCAGCTAGTGGCATGCCTGAATTAAAAAAAGCTATTGCCATTTATATGGAAAATTTCTATGGATACCCTGTCAAGGTCAACAATATTGTGGCTGGTACAGGTGCTAAATTTATCCTTTACAGTTTCTTTATGGCTGTTTTAAATCCTGGTGATGAAGTGATTATTCCGACACCATATTGGGTTTCATATGCTGATCAGATAAAAATGGTAAATGGTCAACCAATTTTTGTGGAAGCCTTAGATGAAAATGACTTCAAAGTTACTGTTAACCAACTTGAAGTTGTCAAAACAAAGAAAACAAAAGTACTCCTAATCAATTCTCCCTCTAATCCGACGGGAATGATTTATAGTAAAGAGGAGCTTGAAGCAATTGGAAATTGGGCAGTGGAAAATGATATCCTTATCCTAGCTGACGATATCTATGGTCGTCTTGTCTATAATGGTAATCAATTTACAGCAATTTCAACCTTATCTGAGGCTATTCGTCGTCAGACCATAACTGTTAATGGGGTTGCAAAATCATATGCCATGACTGGTTGGCGTGTCGGATTTGCTGTTGGAGATCCAGAAATCATTGCTGCTATGGGTAAAATTCTTGGTCAAACAACTTCAAATCTGACAACTGCAGCACAATTTGCTGCCATTGAGGCCTTTTCTGGGGACCAAACGCCGGTTGGAGAAATGAGAAAAGCTTTTGAGGAACGATTAAATATTATCTATCCATTATTAGCTGCCATTCCTGGCTTTAAGGTTGTCAAACCACAAGGTGCTTTCTATCTATTTCCAAATGTAAAAGAAGCAATGGAAATGACAGGTTATACAGATGTTACCGAATTTACAAATGCTATCTTAGAAGAGGTTGGGGTTGCCATGGTGACTGGAGCCGGTTTTGGAGCTCCTGATAATATTCGCTTAAGCTATGCAACAGATTTAGAAACTTTAAAAGATGCTATGCAAAGACTGACTGATTTTATGTCTAAGCACAGCCATTCTAAAAAATAAATATACGAAAAGAAAAGAGAAAATATGTCAAAACAACTTGTATCAATTATTGATGTTAAAAAACATGTCGGCCAAGAGATTACAATCGGTGCCTGGGTTGCTAATAAATCTGGTAAAGGGAAATTAGCTTTCCTACAATTACGTGACGGGACTGCTTTTTTCCAAGCAGTTGCTTTTAAGCCTAATTTCATTGAAAAATTTGGCGAAGAAGAAGGTTCTGCTAAATTTGACACTATCAAACGTTTGAGTCAGGAAACTTCCGTTTATGTTACTGGTACCGTTAAAGAAGACGAGCGTTCAAAATTTGGATATGAGTTAGATGTAACTGACTTAGAAGTGATTGGTGAATCTGTTGATTACCCAATTACACCAAAAGAACACGGAACAGACTTCTTAATGGATAATCGTCACCTCTGGTTACGTTCTCGTAAACAGATGGCTGTGATGCAAGTTCGTAATGCCATTATCTACTCTACTTATGAATTTTTTGATCAAAATGGTTTTATTAAATTTGATAGCCCTATTTTATCAGGGAATGCTGCTGAGGATTCAACTGAGTTGTTTGAAACTGACTATTTTGGTACACCAGCATTCTTAAGCCAATCTGGTCAATTATATCTTGAAGCAGGAGCAATGGCTTTAGGACGTGTCTTTGACTTTGGTCCAGTTTTCCGCGCTGAAAAATCTAAAACACGTCGTCATTTAACTGAATTCTGGATGATGGATGCTGAATATTCATTCTTAAATCATGATGAGTCACTTGATTTACAAGAAGCCTATGTTAAAGCCTTAATTCAAGGTGTTATTGAGCGCGCACCACAAGCTCTTGAAATCTTGGAACGTGATATTGATGCTTTGAAACGTTATATTACAGAACCATTTAAACGTGTTTCTTATGATGATGCCATTAGCCTTCTTCAAGAACATGAAGCTGATGAAGATACAGACTATGAACATGTTGAGCATGGTGATGACTTTGGTTCACCACACGAAACTTGGATTTCAAATTACTTCGGTGTCCCGACTTTCGTAGTTAACTATCCAGCAAGCTTTAAAGCTTTCTATATGAAGCCAGTTCCTGGTAACTCAGAACGTGTTTTATGTGCGGACTTATTAGCACCAGAAGGCTATGGTGAAATCATTGGTGGTTCTATGCGTGAAGATGACTATGAAGCACTTGTTGCCAAAATGGATGCATTAGAAATGGATAAATCAGAATACGAATTCTATCTTGACTTACGTAAATATGGATCTGTACCTCACGGTGGTTTTGGTATTGGTATTGAACGTATGGTAACTTTTGTTGCTGGAACTAAGCATATTCGTGAAGCTATCCCATTCCCACGTATGTTACACCGTATTAAACCATAATAAAAATAGCTGATTTTATCAGCTATTTTTTGCTAGAATAAATTATCTTAAAATTTTTGAAATGTCCTAAATCGTGTTCTGAATTTTCTATCTCACATTCGAGGGTAATTGTGAGAAACTCTGGCCAAAATTGGAAGATGTCAATTTCTGTATAAATAATACTATTTGCTTCATTTTGGTGAAAATTATCTAGATCAACAATTGATAGTCCAATAGCTAAGTCTTCGAAGACAACTTCTGTGTATATTTTAAATCCTTGACAGATTGGAAAGAGAGTTTTAAAAAGTGATAGAGGGTCATTGATGATACTTCCAATCCGATGTTCTTGTTCCCAGTAAAAGACAAATTGCTTAGCTGTGATTAGGCGGATGAATTCTGCCATTTCAGGATTGATGTGTTTTATGTATTCCAAATGTTTTGGCGTCAGCACAATTTCTCTAGTTCCGTCGAGTGCAATCATCTCCACTTTTTTGCCAAAATTTTGATAGAAATAGGCTACTGCATCGCGTCACAATAGTATTTGTAGTCAGTGACCAGAGACGTGTTGCCACTGACTGCGAAAGCACCGCCCATTGTCATAAAATGCCAGCAGTTTTTTCCTAAATCGAGATTTTCATTAAGGTTTTGCCGATGTTGGTTAATGGGGCTGGGGCTAAGGCTGCTAAGATAGTCTTTTATGAAATTTGAAAAGGATTTCTTATGAATTTGAATAATTAAGTGAGCTTAATATAATTTTTGGGTCGAAAGAATCAGTTAAGCTTTATAATGATATATGTTATAATAAAAGAGAGTATATAAGTAATCAGAAAGGATTTTGGAAATGCTAGACAAGAAGATAATTGAACTCGTTATTGTCACAGGGATGAGTGGGGCAGGTAAGACAGTTGCAATCCAATCATTTGAAGATTTAGGATATTTTACAATTGATAATATGCCACCAACATTAGTTCCTAAATTTTTAGAAATCATCGAGCAAACAAATGAGAATAAACGTGTTGCCTTAGTTGTCGACATGCGAAGCCGACTTTTCTTTAATGAAATTAATATGATTTTGGATGCTATCGAGACAAATCCTAATCTCAATCTACGCATACTCTTCTTAGATGCAACGGATAATGAATTAGTTTCTCGTTATAAAGAAACGCGTCGAAGTCACCCATTAGCACCTACAGGTAGGGTCCTAGATGGTATCAAGCTTGAGCGTGAGTTATTAGCTCCAATAAAAAGTTTAAGTCAAAATGTAGTTGACACTAGTGAATTAACCCCAAGACAACTGCGACAAACTATTTCTGAACAATTTTCTGATGAATCAAGTCAAGTCTCTTTCCGAGTTGAAGTATTGAGTTTTGGTTTCAAATATGGCATACCACTAGATGCTGATTTGGTCTTCGATGTTCGTTTCCTACCAAATCCTCATTACATACCACAATTGCGTGAAAAAACTGGACTTGATCAGGAAGTTTATGATTATGTCATGGGACATCCCGAATCAGAAGATTTTTACAATCATTTAACAGCTTTATTATTACCAATTTTGCCAGGTTATAAAAAAGAAGGTAAATCTGTCCTTACGGTAGCTATTGGTTGTACTGGAGGCCAGCATAGAAGTGTTGCTTTCGCTCATAGATTGGCCCAAAGTATCGAAGAGAAGTGGCCAGTAAATGAAAGTCACAGAGATAGAAATAAACGTAAGGAAACTGTTAATAGATCATGAGAAAACCCAAAATTACTGTTATTGGCGGTGGAACTGGAATACCTGTCATCCTCAATAGTTTAAGAACAGAAGATGTCGATATTACAGCTGTAGTAACTGCGGCTGATGATGGTGGGTCTTCTGGAGAAATTCGCAATGCCATGCAACAGACACCTCCAGGTGATTTAAGAAATGTACTAGTAGCCATGAGTGATATGCCTCGATTTTATGAAAATGTCTTTCAGTACCGTTTCAATGAGAATGACGGACCCCTGGCTGGTCATCCTTTAGGGAATCTGATTATTGCTGGAATTTCAGAAATGCAAGGTTCAACCTACAATGCTATCCAAATTCTTTCTAAATTTTTTCACACAACTGGTAAAATTTATCCTTCCAGTGAACATGCCTTAACACTCCATGCGGTCTTTAAAGATGGTCATGAAGTTATAGGCGAAAGCTCTATTGCCAAATACAAAGGTATGATAGACCATGTTTATGTTACAAATACATACAATGATGATGAGCCAAAGGCAAGTCGAAAAGTAGTCGACGAAATTATGACAAGTGATATGATTGTGCTTGGGCCTGGTTCACTATTTACGTCCATCTTACCAAATCTTGTCATTCCAGAAATTAATGAAGCATTAAGAAATACAAAAGCAGAAATCGTTTATATTTGTAATATTATGACCCAGTACGGTGAAACTGAACAGTTCTCAGATGCAGATCATGTATCAGTCTTAAATCGCCATTTAGGTCAAGATTTAATTGATACAATTCTTGTAAACATTGAAAAAGTTCCTCAAGATTATATGGATACCCACAAATTTGATGAGTATTTAATCCAAGTTGAGCATGATTTTGCAGGTCTCAAAATGGAAGCAAAAAAAATTATTTCCTCAAATTTTCTTACTTTGGAAAATGGCGGTGCCTTTCATGATGGTCAGTTAGTTGTTGAAGAAATTATGAACTTAGTAAGGGAACGACGCCTATGAGTTTCACTACCAAAGTTAAAGAAGAACTGATTCAATTGGCAGAATCAGATAAAATTGAATTATCTGCCATAATTAAATTGTCGGGAAGCTTAACGCTGTCAAATCAGGGTTTACATCTTTCAATTACAACGGAAAATGCTAGAATTGCTCGTTATATCTATTCTATATTTGAAAAAAGTTATGGAATATTTCCTGAAATCCGATATCATCAAAAAACTAATTTAAAGAAAAATCGTGTTTATACTGTTTTTCTCAATCAAGAGGTTGATAAAATATTAGCTGATTTAAAGTTAGCTGATTCTTTTTTTGGACTTGAAACTGGGATTGAATCTGAGACCTTGACTGATGATGATTTAGGAAGATCTTATCTTAAAGGAGCATTTCTAGCAGCTGGAACAGTAAGAGATCCAGAGTCTGGGAAATATCAGTTGGAAATTTATTCTGTTTATTTTGATCATGCCCAAGATTTAGCAGAATTAATGCAAAAATTTATGCTTGATGCTAAAACGATTGAACGAAAAAGTGGTGCAGTGACTTATCTTCAAAAAGCAGAAGATATCATGGACTTTTTGATAATTATTGGCGCTATGACATGTAAAGAAGAATTTGAATCAGTAAAATTATTAAGAGAAGCTCGCAATGATATCAATCGTGCTAATAATGCTGAGACGGCAAACATAGCAAAGACAATCACAGCTAGTATGAAAACAATCAATAACATTATCAAAATTATGGATACAAATGGATTGGAATCACTTCCTCTTGAATTACAACAAATTGCATTGATTCGTATTAAACATCCAGATTACTCAATCCAACAAATTGCGGATAATTTAGACTCTCCACTGTCTAAAAGTGGTGTTAATCATCGACTGAGAAAAATAAATAAAATAGCCGAAGATTTATAAGAAAGAGGAAGCTCTTTCTTTTATGTATTTATTGAGTTAACTAAAATTATTGAAAAATATAGAATATAAGGAGATATTTAATGGGATGTACGACAATTCTCGTAGGTAAAAGAGTAAGCTACGACGGCTCAACTTTGGTTGCTAGAACTGAAGATTCACAAAATGGAGATTTTACTCCCAAAAAAATGGTTTACATTACAAGTCAGATGCAACCAAAACACTATAAATCTGTGTTATCAAGTTTTGAAATTGATTTACCAGAAAATCCAATGGCATATAGTTCTGTTCCAGATGCCTTAGGAAAAGATGGTATTTGGGGTGAAGCTGGTGTTAATGAAGAAAATATTGGGATGAGTGCAACTGAAACAATCACAACTAATTCGCGTGTTTTAGGTGCTGATCCTCTTGTTGAATCTGGTATAGGGGAAGAAGACATGCTTACTTTAGTTCTTCCTTACATCCATTCAGCGCGTGAAGGTGTATTAAGACTTGGTCAAATATTAAGTCAATTTGGGACTTACGAATCAAATGGTGTTGCCTTTTCAGATGCGGATGAAATCTGGTGGCTAGAGACAATTGGTGGTCACCACTGGATTGCTCGCCGAGTACCAGATGATGCTTATGTAACTAATCCTAATCAATTAGGAATCGATTATTTTGAATTTAATAATCCTGATGACTATCTTTGTTCTGATGATTTGAGAAAATTTATTAAAAAGAATAATCTTGATTTAACATATTCAAATAAACATTTTAATCCACGATATGCATTTGGCAGTCAACGTGATAAAGACCGTCACTATAACACTCCCCGTGCATGGATTATGCAAAAATTTTTGAACCCAGAAATAGAACAAAATCCTCGTAGCTTTGCAATTCCATGGTGTCAAAAACCCTATCGTAAAATTACAATTGAAGATATCAAATATGTCCTTAGTAGTCATTATCAAGATACTGTCTATGACCCATATGGTCCTGAGGGAGATAAGATTAGTCAGAAGTCATTCCGTCCGATTGGAATTAATCGAACAAGTCAAACGGCTATCTTACAAATTAGACCAGACATGCCAAAAGAAATTGCTGCTATCCAATGGATGGCCTACGGTGCAATGCCTTTTAATACGATGGTGCCTTTATATACGCAGGTAACGGACTTCCCAGAATACTTTAAAAATACGGAAGAAGATGTCAATACCAATAATTTTTATTGGATGAATCGTTTGATTGCAGCTATTGCAGATAGTCATTATGCTCACCATAGTAGTTTACTTGAAGATTATCAAGAGAAAACAATGGGCTATGGTCACCAAATGCTTCATAAAATTGAAGAAGCATATGCTAGTGGTGAAAAGCTTGATTTGACAGAACAAAATCAATTAATGAGTGATTATATTCAAATAGAAACACAACAATTATTAAATAAAATACTCTTCGACGAAAGTAACTTAATGACAAACCGTTTTAGTTTAAGTGATTAATGACAAAGTTTAAAGGAGATTTGTCCTTTAAACTTTTTTAATTTTTTGAAAAAATAAATAAAATACTTGCAAATTATTTTCATTATGATATTATTAACTGGTGAACCATTAACCGGTAAAGTACCGGTGAAGTTAATTAAAAAGAAACTTAGGAGGAATCATGAAAAAGAAAGTTCTATTGCTAATGAGTTTTGTCGGGCTAACATCTGCTTGGCAATTAAGTCAAGCCAAACAAGTAGAGGCTGACGATAGCAAAGTAAAAGTTGTAACAACTTTTTATCCAGTATATGAATTCACAAAAGGTGTAGTTGGTAATGATGGCGAAGTCACCATGTTAATGAAAGCTGGAACTGAACCTCATGATTTCGAACCATCTACAAAGGATGTTAAAAAAATTCAAGATTCAGGTGCCTTTATTTACATGGATGACAATATGGAAACATGGATTCCTGAAGTTAAAAAATCTATCAAATCTAAAAATGTAGATTATATTGAAGGAACAGGCGATATGATTTTGGCAGCTGGTTCAGAGTCTGAGCACGAACATGAACATAAACATAAAAATGATCATGAAGAACATGGTGAAGAAGGACATAGTCATGCTTTTGATCCACACGTTTGGTTATCACCTTACCGTAGTATTACTGTAGTCGAAAATATTCGTGAATCACTTTCTAAAAAATATCCTGATAAATCAGAAACGTTCAAGAAAAATGCCGATGCTTATATTACTAAATTGAAAAAATTAGATTCAGAATACGCTAGCCAATTAGGAAATGCAAAAACTAAGAGTTTTGTTACTCAGCATGCTGCCTTCGGTTATTTAGCACTTGACTATGGATTGAATCAAGTATCCATTAATGGTGTATCAGCAGAGAATGAACCATCAGCGAAACGTATTGGCGAATTATCTAAATACGTCAAAAAGTATAATATTAAATACATTTACTTTGAAGAAAATGCTTCTAATAAAGTTGCTAAAACTCTAGCAGATGAGGCTGGTGTTAAAGCGGTTGTACTTAGTCCTTTAGAAGGTTTGACTCAAAAAGAAATCAAAAATGGCAAAGATTATTTCTCTGTTATGCGTAAAAATTTAAAAGCTTTGGAATTGACAACAAAACGTGAAGGTAAAGAAATTCAACCAGAAGAAGTTACAAGCAAATCAGTTTATAACGGTTACTTCAAAGATTCTGCTGTTAAAGACCGCAAATTGAGTGACTGGTCTGGAGACTGGCAATCAGTCTATCCATTCTTACAAGATGGCACCTTAGACCAAGTTATGGATTATAAAGCAAAAAAATCTAAAGGTGAAATGACTGTTAAAGAATATAAAGACTATTATGACGTTGGTTACAAAACTGATGTCAATAATATCAAAATCGACGGCAAGAAAAAAACGATTACATTTGATCGTAATGGTCAAAAGAAGACTTTTACTTATAAATATTCTGGTAAAAAAGTACTGACTTATGAAAAAGGTAATCGTGGTGTCCGTTTCATGTTTGAAGCTAAAGAAGCAGATGCTGGTGAATTCAAATATGTTCAATTCTCTGATCATGGAATTGCACCAGAAAAAGCTGAACATTTCCATATTTATTGGGGTGGGGAAAGCCAAGATAAACTTCTTAAAGAGTTAGAACATTGGCCAACATATTACCCTTCAGATTTATCTGGACGCGAAATTGCACAAGAAATAAATGCACATTAAAAAAGATTGAGGTGAGAACCTCAATCTTTTTTAATTGTTATGTTGACATATCGGATATACTATATTATACTTTTAAGTGGTTATAACAAGTTAAGGGGAAAAATATGAAAAAGGTAAAACCGTTATATCTTCAACTAGTTGATACTCTCGAAATAAAAATTAGAGAACAAATGTCACCTAATGATAAGTTATTGTCTGAGCGAGAATTAAGTGAAGCCAATCAAGTTAGCCGTATTACTGTACGACAAGCTCTTAAAGAACTTGAGATGCGAGGATTGATTTACCGTAAGCAAGGTAAGGGAAGTTATGTTTCCAATATTGTAGAACCAGCTACGGATCTATCAACATCTTTCAGTTTTACTGAGCAAATGAAAAAACTTGGAAAAATACCTAAAACAACTATCCTTTCATTTGAACAAACACAAGTAACGCCTTACTTATCTAAAAAATTGGGAATGGATGAAGATAGTCAAGTCTATGAATTAGAACGTCTTCGGATTGCGGATTCAAAGCCATTAATGTTTGAAAGATCCTATTTACCAGAAAATCTATTTCCTGATTTAACTGTTCAATTGCTGAAACAAAAACCTTTATATGATATTTTTTCTGAAGATTATGAGCAAACAATTCGCTTAGCGGATGAGGAGTTTTATGCAAGTTTAGCTTTAGATTATGAAGCTGAACTATTAGAGATAAAAAAAGGTGATCCAGTATTACATATTATCAGAAAAACTTATAATGAAAAAAATATACTTATCGAGTATACCTTTAGTATAGCAAGGGCTGACCAATTTAGATATCATATAACACATCAACCACAACCTAATCAATTTTAAGAAGGAGAAAATATGTTTCAATTATCAAGTGACACTTTAAAAACTATGGGAGCTGAAATCACTACTCGTGAAATAAAACAAGAACCAGAACTTTGGCAAGAGACCTTTGATAATTATCTTAAAGAAAAGGAAGAAATTTCTTCTTTTTTAAAAAAGATAATTGAAAGCGCTAACAGTAAAAAAATTAAAGTAATTTTTACTGGAGCTGGAACATCTGAATATGTTGGAAATACTATTTGTTCTTATCTTCAAACCAATGGGGATCGAGGAAATTATTTATTCTATAGTATTGCATCAACTGACTTAGTGGCGTCTCCACAAAATTTTCTTTATCCTGAAGACACAGTTTTTCTTGTTTCTTTTGCTCGAAGTGGTAATAGCCCAGAAAGTGTTGCAGCTGTAAATTTAGTGAATCAATTTGTTCCAAATGCATACCATTTAGCGATAACTTGTGCTAAAGATGGTCAATTAGCTGTTCGTGGAAAAGAGATGCCTGAAAACCATTATGTCTTTTTAATGCCAGAAAGATCAAATGATGCAGGATTTGCTATGACAGGTAGTTTTAGTTGCATGTTGTTTGCTGCTCTGTTAATTTTTGACCAATCCTTATCCATTGATGATAAAAAATTAAATTTAAAGGCAATGACTTCAATGGCAAAAAATGTCATTAAACGAGAAGATGAAATTCAATCTTATGTCAATCTTGATTTTAACCGCCTTGTTTATTTAGGTTCTGGAAGTTTGGCAGGACTTACGAAAGAAGCACAGTTAAAAATTTTAGAATTGACAGCTGGAAAGATTGCTACAATTTTTGATTCATCGATGGGATTTAGACACGGACCAAAATCATTTGTAAATGAGAAAACCTTACTTTTTGATTTTGTAAATAATCATCCATATACCAGACAGTATGACCTTGATATTTTGGAAGAAGTAGATGCTGATCAGATTGCCTTAAAAACTATTGCAGTTGCTCAAAAAGGTGAAGTTAACTTTTCAGGAGAAACATTTGAACTAACCTCAGATGTACAGTTAGCTGATGCTTATTTGGCTTTACCAATGATCGTATTTGCACAAACATTAGCCTTATTAACATCTATTAAGGTGAAAAATTTACCGGATACTCCTTCATCAACCGGTACAGTTAATCGTGTTGTAAAAGGTGTTATTATCCATGACTACCACAAATGATAATCTTATGATTTTAACAATAACACTCAATCCCTCAATTGATATCTCATATCCTCTAGAAAGCTTTCATTTAGATACTGTCAATCGTGTAGAAGAGGCAAGCAAAACAGCTGGCGGGAAAGGCCTAAACGTTAGTCGTGTTCTCTCAGAAGTTAATCAAGATATATTAGCTACGGGGTTTATTGGTGGCAGACTTGGACAGTTTTTATCGGAGCAATTAGATCAGTCACAGATAAAAAATCACTTTTATCCCATAGCTGGTGAAACCAGAAATTGTATTGCTATCTTACATGAGGGAATGCAAACAGAGATTCTTGAAAGTGGACCAACAATTACCACCAAAGAAGCTAAAGGCTTTCTCGACCATTTGAAACTAGTGGGTAATGGGGCTGAGGTAATTACCATTTCTGGTAGCTTACCCAAAGGTTTAGATAATAATTTTTATGAACATATTCTAGAATGGGGAAACGGT